>ENA-OQBJ01000337-OQBJ01000337.1-human-gut-metagenome-genome-assembly--contig:-NODE-337-length-25235-cov-2.916401_pt1 | contig 25235 bp, 38 predicted proteins | sample MGYA00242743_ERZ504545 | MGnify/ENA primary metagenome ERZ504545 (study PRJEB26092, sample SAMD00036252) | human gut metagenome | host: Homo sapiens | study: EMG produced TPA metagenomics assembly of...
AGCCAGCTATTGGTAAATTTATTTGCCAACCCCGCCGCCCGAATAGCCGTATAGATAAGGTTCGGCATATGTTCCACAAGTTAGCTTAACAGCTTGCAAAAGTCATATAAAATGAGATTTGAAAGGAGAATGTAACTTCATGTTTGCTAAAAATTCAAAGGCATATTCTGTCTACCTGCTGTTCCGATTTGTCTGTTCCCTGGCGGTTTCTATGTCCACAGTGCTTTCCATCGTGTACCACCTGGAGGTGGTGCAGCTGGATGCTTTCCAGCTTGTCCTGGTAGGGACGGTTCAGGAGACCTCCTGCTTTCTGTTCGAGATGCCCACCGGTGTGGTGGCGGATTTGTATAGCCGTCGGCGCTCGGTGCTGATTGGAATGTTCCTCTACGGCCTGGGCTTTCTGATGGAGGGTGCGCTACCGTGGTTCGCGCCGGTTCTGCTGGCCAGGTTGTCTGGGGTTGCGGTGATACCTTCATCACCGGCGCTCTGGAGGCGTGGATTGCCTCGGAGGAAGAGGACAAACCCATAGACAAGGTGTTCCTGCGGGGCAGTCAAATGGGGCAAATCGGCGGCGTTCTGGGCGTGGTGCTGGGCACACTGCTGGGAAACATAAACCTGCAAATGCCTCTCATCTTGGGGGGCAGTTTGTGCTTGTTGTTGGGGCTGGTGATGGTTCGCATCATGCCAGAAACCAACTTCTCCCCTGCTATTGAGGAACGGCAGGGCTTGCTTAAAGACTTTGTCTGCCTGTTCAAGCTCAACCTGGGCTTTGTGAAAGGCGCACCTGTGTTGCTGGCGCTCTTAGCAATCACACTATGCGGGGGACTTGCCAGTGAAGGCTTTGACCGGCTCTCCACCGCTCATTTTCTGGATGACACGGTAATACCCGTTATCGGGCCGCTGAACAGCGTCACTTGGTTCGGTGTTATCAGTCTTATCGGCAACGGCTTAGGTATTCTGGCTTCTCAGTTGCTCATCGCCCGCATGGAGAAAAAAGGGACTGTCAGCCGAACCAGTGTGGTCATGTCCACCAGCGCCGGGTATATCCTGTTCCTGGTTCTCTTCGCGGTGGGGCGGAGCTTTTGGTTCATGTTGTTGGTGTTCCTGCTGGCGGGGCTTATGCGCACCATCAAGGAGCCTGTGCTGGCCGCCTGGATGAACGACCAAGTGGATGAGAAAATGCGCGCCACAGTCTTTTCCACCAGCGGACAGCTGGACTCTTTCGGGCAGATCATCGGCGGGCCTATTGTGGGGCTGGTAGCCCAGCAGGTGTCCATACCCTGGGGGCTGGTCTGTACCGCTTTCCTGCTGTTGCCCGCGCTGTTCTTAGTGCCGGTGGCGGGAAAGAAGCGGGATTGATATGGCATAGTTAAGTTTACTGACGAGCGGGAGATTACTTCCGCTCGTCTTCATTTAGTAGCGCAAAATTTGAGGACTCTTTATTTCCTTATTCGGTATAGCGGAGGCGGCTGTCAATTCGACATAATTTTCTTGTGATACTTTACCGTACATGAGCATTTGTTTCGTATTTGAAAGAACAAACTCACCAAATAAAAAAAACGATATTCGGGTGGGTTATTTTGTTATACCCTAAATTACCCTCTGAGAAGGAACGGTCAGCGGGACTTATAAACTGACAAGGCAAGAGTAAAATATGGTGTTCAGTAAAAAACAGAAACTATTGACGGAGGTCTATATGAAAACTAAAAAAGTATTACCGTTAATCTCGCTCCTGTTTGTCGCTATAATGCTTTTGTCTGTTGGAATGATAGCAAAAGAGTATCGGGAACGCCAACAAGATATAAAAGGGTTTGAAAAATTATAGGATATTATAACCGAAGTTGAACAAACGGAAATGGCGGATAATGTTGAACAGACCGAAACACCGCAGGAACAGAAACAGTCCTCGCGCAATCTGACACCGTTATTTGAAGCAAACGGGGATTGTATCGGCAGGATATGTATTCCGAATACGGCGGTGAATTATCCGGTTATGTTTACACCCGAAGAACCTCAGAAGTACCTTCGTAAAAACTTCGAGGGTGAATACAGTGTGTCAGGTATTCCGTTTTTGGATGGGGCTTCTACCCCGGAATGTGACAATTTGATTGTCTACGGTCACAATATGAAAAACGGTACGATGTTTTCTGATGTTACACAATATAGGGATAAAGCATACTGGGAGGAACATCCGTACATTGAGTTTGAAACAGCAGGCGGATTGAGAATATACCAAGTCTTTGCGGTGGTTTGCCTGAAGAAAACAGATGAATGGTACGGCTTTTCCTGTTTTGAGAGCAAAGAGCAGTACCAAAAGGCAATTTCGGAAATTAAAGACAGGTCGCTTTACGATACCGGAATCGAGCCGCAGTTCAAAGAGCAGCTAATAACCCTTTCCACCTGCTTCGGAGACAGTAAAGACAGCAGAATGGTTGTGATAGGTGTTGAGCAAATAAGGTAACATACCATGGAGGTACTTATGGCTGAAACAAAAAGCAGGATTTTATATATTCTAATATAGCTATGGCAAAACACGGATGCCGAGCATTATGCCACAACCGGAGATATTCTTACATACTTAAAGGAAAACGGTATCTCCTGCGACAGAAAAACCATACCGGGAGACATTGCGAAGCTCTGTGATATTGGTATTGATATTGAAGAAGAAAGAAGCCGTGAGAACCGCTATTCCCTGAGTAGTCATTTGTTTACCCTGCCGGAAGTGAAGCTGCTGATGGATGCGGTGGAGTCCTCAAAGTTCATTACGGCAAGGAAAAGCTCGGAGCTTGCAGATAAGCTGTCGCAGATGACAAGCGTGTATCAGTCGGAAGAACTGAAAAGGAATATCTATATTTCCAAGCGTGTCAAACCGATGAATGAGCAGATCTACTATTTGTTAGACAATATCAACAGGCAATCAACCAAGGCAAACAAATCTCATTTCTGTATTTTCACTATAACCAATATCGTGAGGAAGTTTCTAATGACGACGGTAAGCGCTATCATTTCTCCTCCTACTTACTTCCATGAAGCTGGCAATGGATAATGGAATCAGGTCTATTGCATTTCCTTCTATATCAACGGGAGTATATAGTTTTCCGGTTGAGTTGGCAGCAAAGATTGCAGTACATACAGTAAGTAGGTTCTTGCAGAATAATCCGGATTGTTTTGATTTGGTGGAGTGGGTGCTATTTGATACTCATACTGAATCGGTGTATGAATCTGAGGTTGATAAGTTATAAAACAAATAAAATGACAAAAGGGAGTTTTATGTACGCTGAAAAAATAGAATATGATGATATTGAAATGTCGAGCAGGTTACGGAATATTCTCGGAAGAAATGGTTTTGAGTCATTGGAAGGATTGAGAGAATATCCAAAGGAACATTTTATAAAGTTTCGTAATATGGGGCAGGCGACACTACAGGAATTATATCAGATTTGTGAAGAGCAAGGCATAAAACTTCGTAGTGTAGAAGATTTGGATGATAGGGAACATGGAGTCAGATTTGATGACTTCCTATGCATGGATGCGTTTAGAATGGGAATAAAAAGCAAAGATGATTTGAGAAGATACAGTCTGGAGGAACTTGAAAAGATGTGCCCGAAGGACAAGAGACTTTTTGTTCGATTAAAAAAACTGAAGACTGTTTATGGATGAAATAGGACATTTCTTCCTAAAAACAGTATGTTTATGGTATACTAGCTAGTAGTAATGCAGTTTCAACCGACATTACATATTATTATGAGAAATTAATGCAAAGGAGTTACAATCAAATGGATAACAATGAAGTAGTAACAGAAGAAGTGGCAGCAGTTGTTGAAAATAATACAGGTATTGAAATAGAGCCTTTATTTGAGGAGCAGGTTGATTTTGATACATTCTCAAAGTCAGACTTCCGTGTTGTAAAGGTAAAAAATTGTGAGGCAGTACCTAAGAGTAAGAAACTTCTTAGATTTACACTTGATGATGGTACAGAGAATGAAAGAACTATTCTTTCAGGAGTACATGCATTTTACGAGCCGGAGGAACTTGTAGGTAAAACTTTACTTGCAATCGTAAATCTACCACCACGTTCTATGATGGGAATAGATTCATGTGGTATGCTTCTTTCTGCAATTCACAATGTAAATGGAGAAGAAAAACTGAATCTGGTAATGTTAGATGATGCAATCCCAGCAGGTGCAAAATTGTATTAAGAGTATAAATGTCACATGGTTGTTAATAACTGTGTGGCATTTTATCGTTGTTGTTGATAAGGATATGAAAAGATGTCTAAAATAGAAGGAGAGCCGGATTGCTGCTCCGACTCAATCTTCCACATGGAATACATCTTCCACCAACATATTAAAGTACTTTGATATCCGCAGCATAAATTCGGCAGATGGGGTGCTGTCCCCACGCTCTATCCTGCCGACAGTTTTGGTGCTGTATCCGATAGCAGCGGCAAGGTCATCCTGGTAAATGCCACGCTGTTCGCGGATTTCTTTGATATTATTAGTAACCGCCATAAAATCCCTTCTTTCAGTTCTATATATATTTTCTTATTGTCAATTATGAAAAATAATGTGTCTAATAAAAAGGACTTGCGATTTATCGGTAATGTCCTGTAATAGCAGAAGCATCAGATTTTCCAAGAACTTTTCCAAATTATGTCTAAGCGGTCGTTTTCTCCAACCTTGATAGGTGCATACTTTTCATTAAGCGAGATAAGGAAGATTCCGTCTTTATCGTTTTGTAATTTCTTAATATAGGCTTCTCCGTTAAGAGCGAAGATGCCGATTTCTCCATTAGCAACAGATTCCTGCTGTAATACCCATGCAATCTGACCATCGTGGAATTCAGGTTCCATACTGTCACCACTAATACGGACACCGAAAGTAGTATCTTCCGGTAAGATAGATTCATCTATACATACAGTCTCTTTCGGTCCGTCTACAAGGAAGTTACCGGTTCCAGCTGATACAGCATTTTCAAAAATATCAATGCTTCGGAATGGAATTATCTTAGCAGTCTGCTTTTCATACATTCCGGATGCGTGGAGCAGATTAATATAATCCATAGCTTTTTCCCTGCCTTCATCAGTAAGTGATGAAAAAGGATCAGCAGGATTTACTCCAAAATATGCTTCATACATATTAGTAATACCAAGGATTCTACACACCTTGTAAAATATGGTAACGCTTGGTTCAGCAAGATTTCTTTCCCAGTTAGATATAGCTTTGTAGGAAATGGTAACACCTTCCTTAGCTAATTCATCAGCGAGATCCTGCTGGAGCAAGCCTTTCTTTTTTCTATATGATGAAATGATTTCTCCGATTGAGTACATGCATACGCCTCTTTTCTTTCATTTTGTTGATTTCAAATGTCTCTTTTCACTCCATAGTATATAGCAATAGTGCCAATTATTCAAGCTAAAAATCCAATATAATGAGAAAAAGGACACATGTGTCCGTTGACAGTCGATTATTCTTGGGGTTATACTATGCCCTGTAAGAAACATTACTCATATACTTGGACTAAAGGTTATGGTAGTGACAGATTAAATGCAGGAGGTGATGCAGATGGGAGACAGGGTAATACTTCATTCAGATATCAACTGTTGCTATGCTTCGATTGAGCATCTGCATCATCCGGAGCTTGCAGGAAAGCCACTGGCAGTAGGCGGTGACCCGGAGGCAAGACATGGGATTGTCTTAACAGCCGACTATATTGCCAAGAAGTACGGTGTGAAAACAGGAATGGCACTCTGGCAGGCAAAGCAGGTCTGTCCTGACATAACGTTTGTTTCACCAAGAATGGACTTATATCTTCGATTCTCAAGAATGGCACATGAGATATATGCAGAATATACGGACAGACAGGAACCATATGGGATTGATGAGTGCTGGCTTGATGTGACAGGGTGCAGTTCCCTTAAAGGAGATGGATTGCTCATTGCACAGGAAATCAGCAGGAGAATGAAGTCAGAGCTTGGCATCACAGTAAGTGTTGGTGTTTCTTTCAATAAGATATTTGCAAAGCTTGGTTCAGATTATAAGAAGCCTGATGCAATCACAACAATGTATAAGAGTGAGTTTAAGCAGAAGGCATGGTCACTTCCGGTGGCAGATCTTCTATACGTTGGCAAAAGTACGAACAGAAAGCTTGCATTATTTGGTATCAAAACCATAGGTGATCTTGCAAGAGCAGATGAAGATGTGCTTAACAGTCACCTTGGAAAGATGGGCAGTATCTTATGGTCGTTTGCTAATGGCTATGATGATTCACCTGTCAAGCTGGAGAATACCCACGCTCCAATCAAATCGGTGGGAAACAGCACAACGACACCAAAGGATTTAGTATGCGATGAGGATGTAAAGATTGTTCTTTATATTCTGGCTGAGAGTGTTGCAGCAAGACTACGTGAGAATGGATTCAGGTGCAGAGTGGTTGAGATAAGTGTCAGGGATAATGAGTTATTCTCTTTTACCCGTCAGAAAAAGATTGACCATGCAACTAATATCACCGGAGAGATAGCTGCATATGCTTATCAGATATTTAAGGAAAACTATAACTGGAGCAAACCAATCCGCAGTGTTGGTGTCCGAGGTGCAGACTTAGTAACAGATAATTATTGGGAACAGATTGATTTGTTCTCAAATGTGGAGAAGCGTGAAAAGCAGATGAAGATGGATTCAGCGGTGGATGAGATACGCAGAAGATTTGGATTTTACAGTATCCAGAGGGGACTCATGTACCGGGACAGGATTCTGTCGGCAGTCAATGCAAAAGAAGAACACACAGTACATCCACATGGATACTTTTCAGGTTAGCAACGAGAAGTACCAATAGAGTAAAAAAGAGGGAGGCGGAACATGAGCGAAGCAGCAAGAATTGATCTGGTAGACAGAGCACCATTGACGGAGAAGCAGCAGAATGTGTATGAAAGCATTATGCAATATCAGCGTGTGAATGGTTATGCTCCTACTATCAGGGAGATATGCAAGATGGTAGGGGTGGCATCGACTTCAAGTGTTTATGCACATCTGAAAATATTAGAAGAAAAAGGCTATATAGCAAGGAAGATGGATGCTTCCAGAGCAATAGCAATCTTGTAAGGAAGGTGATTACATTGAGCAATAAGGTATATGTTGATGTACTTGCAGAGTTTTCAAAGGACGGACTGCTCATTCCCAAAGAGATAACGTGGGAAGATGGCAGAAAGTATGAGATTACACGAGTAAAAGACAAGCGCAGAGCTGCCAGTACAAGGGCTGGCGGCGTTGGAGAGCGTTATACCTGTGTGGTAGATGGAAAGGAAATATTCCTTTTCTATGAAGATAACAATATGTGGTTTATGGAAAGAGCCGGAGCCTGATGTGATTGTGTGCTGACAGCACAATTCATATCAGTTGGCTTTAGATCAGCAAAGCCGGGGAATGTGCAGACATTCATCGGAACTCTCGGCAAAAGGCTTGCAAAGGTGATTTCCCTTTCCTTTACGAGTACAGAATTGTAGATTGATGATTTTGTATGAATAAGGAGCGAACTGAATTGAACAAAGAAAATGTTATAGAAATTAGATGTAAAAAATGCAACAAGTTAATGATGGAATATTTTGTATGCGGTGATGATTCCGCTGTGGCACTTCAGAATATTGGAATTAAGTGTGACAGATGCAAGCGAGTGATGATACTCAAGAAGTATTCCGAGGGAATGATGAAGGAACATTCTGAGAATGGAACTTTCAGAATATAACGATTGAAAATTAAATTATAGCCCACCTGATAAGGGCACATCAAAAGATGGAAGCACCAGAGACGCAGGGGAAACGAACAGTATTTATGATACTGGTTTCCTCGTGCGTCTTTTTTAGTGCTGTAAAGGTAATCCGACTTGTTCGTTTCCAAGGGCGGCAAGGAGGATTTATGAGCAGTAAAGCACAGACAAGAGAAAAGGATTATGAGAGAGGATTACGAATTGCTGACAGTAGAAAGGCGATAGGATTATCACAGGATGAGTTAGCTCATAGAGTAGGTATAGGCAGACAGGCAATATCTGCGATTGAAAATGGTGGAGATTTTAAGACACAGACATTAGATAATCTGGCAATCGTACTTGGTGTATCTGTTGATTTCATAATGTATGGAAAGAATGAAGAAAATTCAGAACTGTTATCTGAGGCAATGGATGTTCTTTCAGATATGGATGAATTGCAGATAAGACAGTGCCTTGCAATGATGAAAGCGATGAAAAGCGTGTCAGTTGGAAAGTGATTGTCGTGTTTACACGACATAATTGTCGCCTGTACACGGTCGGCAATAAAGCAGTAAGAGACTAGAATGAACATGTGCTTGAGATACAGCACACCACGAGAGTGGAGGCGCCAAAACTCTCCAATACGAAATCGTAAAGGAGACAACAAAATGAATAAAAGAGATTTTAACGTAGTAGGAAACGAAGGTACAGATAATCAGGAGCTTGCAAAGGGTATTGCATTTGTAAAGTCACGCAGAGCAGAACTTAATGTAGTTCAAATGGTTGAAAGTATGCGTGATCAGGCAATGCCTAATGGAGTAATAATCAATGATGCGTATTGTGATCGTTCAATGACAAGGGACTATGACAGAGAAGGTCTGAATGCTTTCTTTTCAACACTTAAAGAGGAAGACTTTGAGGTTGTAGTAGTCAGAAGCCTGAATGAGATCACAGATGACATTTATGATCTGGAAGAATTTGTGAATACCATTACTGATATGGCATATGGCTCTATTCTCTTGAAGTCGGTCCGGTGCCAATTACTGTATCTCATGCAGAGGACTTCGGATGCTAAAGGAGTTCTCTAGTAGAGAAGCAGCAGGAAATCTTTCGGGTCGGGACAAACAAGTCCCGGCTGTGAAGGATTGCAGATTTACACAGACTGCATTTGGTACAGTAGTACATGATTCGAGTGGGAAGTGGCTTGGTCAGTATGAGACAGAAGATGCGGCGGTAGAGATGCTTAGAGAAATGGCACGGGACAATGAGGGTACGACGATGAAATATGAAGGATATAAAATTGGTCCGGTGATTCGTGATATCCGTAAGGACAAAGGACTTCTCATTGAAGAGGTTGCCGCTAAAACCGGAATAAGTGTTTCGACGCTTGGACAGGTGGAGCAAGGAGGAAGAAACTTGAGCATGAAAAATTTGTATATGCTTATGGAAGTTTATGAAACAGACGCAAATAGCTTACTTGCAATAGACTGTACACCGGATTCATTAGATTCGAGGCTAAAGCGGTTACCTGCAGATAAGCAGGATTATTTGGAAAAGACATTTGATTTTATGATAGAGCAGGCTTTGAAGTCAGCATAGGAGGCAGAGAATGAGAAGAAAGATTAAAAAGATGGATTGCATAGAATATCTTTCAGTGCAGGCTCCATTGGAAAAAGTAAATATGCTTGAAGACAAGCAGAGCAAATATATACATGAATTTGTAAAGAGAAAAGAATATTCAATCGTGGGAAAGATAAGACGCAATGGCTTTTCGCAGAGAGATGTTGATCGCCAGTGGAATCAGATTGTGAATATGATCCGCAAAAAGCAAATCAGTGGAGTAGTTGTTGCGAATATGGCAGCTATATCCAGCAGTGTTGCGGATGCTTATTTTAAGGTAGGACTGGTTATTGAAGCAGGCGGCATTGTGGTGACTGTAGATGAGGGCAGATTGGATATGCACATCAAGAAGGGAGCATAGATATGAGCAGACGAACAGAAAAAAGAAGATATGGTAAGTATAATAAATTTGATGTCGTGTATGCAGATTTTGGAAAAAATCCACATGGCATCCAGGGAGGAATCAGACCAGGAATAATTATTTCATGTGATGCCAGTAATCATGATGGTGCACCACAGGTGTCAGTAGTCCCTTTGAGCAGTAAGTTAAAGGATATTCCGGTACATGTGATTTTAAATCCGAAGGATGTGAGTGGATTTGGATTAAGTAAGATATCTGATTTTATGCCTGAAGATGCACAGACAATTTCAAAAGGTGCAATTAGAGCAAAAAGTGGAACTATCATTGAGGATTCCGGCGTGAGAGAAGAAATAGACAGAGCATTGATACGACAGTTTGATCTGTTACCTGTAGCTCGCAAAATGGTAATGGAGGAGTTAGCAAATGGACAGCAGAACTAAAAAGACTAATAATAAAAGATTTGTCAGATATTCAGAAGGAGCAGAGATGTATTCAATGAGTGTGTCAAAGTTTATGCAGTTAGCGAAGGATGCAAAGGCATGTTATAAAGTGAATCAGCTGGTGTTGGTTAATCTGGATATTATTGATGAATATCTGGAGACTTTCCATATTGTAGATGACGAGTTTTATAAGTAATTATGAGAAATGACGCATTGATATAGAAGAAATACAAACAAGTATGGAGAAAAATGAGCCAAGAGAGAAAAAATGTATTGACTTTCGGTCAGACCAAAAGTATAATATGACTAAGATATGAAGGAGGCATACAGATGGCTAGAACTGGAAGACCAAAAGCAGATAAACCTTTTGATCATAAGGTAACTGTTAAATTCAAAGAAGAGGAATACCAGATAATGGTTGAGTATGCTGAGACTCATAATCTATCCATTTCGCAATTGATTAGAATGGGTGTTGAATTACAAATGAAGCAGCAGGCTAATCAGTAGAACAGGCTCTTTTCTCCGGAAAGGAGAGAATAATGGCTTGTAGAAAAGATGGTAAAGGCAGAGTATTAAGAAAGGGTGAGGGTTACAGAAAAGGCGACGGAAGATACTCATATGTATATATTGATCCATTAGGCAAGAAAAGAACCATTTATGCAAAGTCTTTGGTGAGGCTTCGAGAAAGAGAAGAACAGTTACAAAAAGACCAGTTGGATGGACTTGATATCTATGTCGCAGGAAAAGCTGATGTAAACTTTTTGTTTGACAGGTACATATCAACTAAAACAGAATTGCGTAGCACTACTTACAGTAATTATTTGTATACATGGAATCATTTTATTCGTGATACATTTGGCAAGAAGAAAGTAAGAGATGTGAAATACTCAGACGTGTTATTCTTTTATACAGACTTGATTAATAATCAGGGATTACAGATTAATACGCTTGAGACAATTAACACAGTACTAAGACCTACATTTCAACTTGCTGTCAGAGATGATATCATAAGGAAGAATCCGGTAGACGGAGCATACTGTGAAGTAAAAAAGCGTAATGGTGGTGCCAGAAAAACAAGGCGAGCGTTGACTGTGGATCAGCAGAGAAAATTCATGGAGTATGTAGCAAAGAATCCGTTCTTTTATCACTGGTATCCATTCTTTGTATTTTTGTTAGGAACTGGATGCAGAATAGGAGAAGCAATTGGGATACGCTGGGATGATATTGATTTGGAAAATCGAATCATTGATATCAATCATAGCTTGACCTATTACCAGAGAGCGGATGATTCATATAAATGTGAGTTTAGAGTATCTTTGCCAAAGACAGAAGCTGGTAATCGTAGAATACCTATGATGCAGCAGGTATATGATGTGCTTCAGGAAGAATATGAGAGACAGAAGCAGGAAGGCTTTTGCGTTGAGAATGTGGATGGAATGACCAATTTTGTATTTACAAACCGATTTGGGATGCCACATAACCCAGCAGCAGTAAACCGGGCAATCAAGAGAATTGTGGATACACATAATTCAGAAGAAGAGGTGGCTGCTAAAAAGGAGAAGAGAGAACCTGTTATGATTCCAAGATTCTCCTGCCATATCTTCAGACACACGTTTGCATCAAGATTTTGCGAGAATGAAACCAACATCAAAGTAATTCAAGAGGTAATGGGACATGCTGATGTATCGACTACCATGAACATATATGCAGAAGCAAACCCAGATGTTACCAAATCAGTAATTGAGAAATTATCAAAAAATATGGATATTTTTTAGAAAAGAGTCCTGCGATTGAACTCTTTGAAGATTGAAAATATACCTATTCATACTGGGATAAATATGCTATACTCATCTAGTATTGAAGTGTTTGACACGGCAGTACATGTCTTAAAATAAAAAGACGTATTTTAAGGCGAATGACATCTTTTAGACGCACAAAAGTCAAAAAAAACGTCCAAGAGTGACCAAGTATATAGAATCCGGGAAAGCCTATTTTCCAAGGGTTTGCAAGGATATACAAGAGTTAGCTTAGCAATCAAAAAAAATTCCCGACGATGAAGTCCCTGGACGCTGACAAGAAGGCAAATAAGACTTCCGAAGCAGCTCCGGCAGAGGCTGAAAAACCGGTTGAAAAGATTGATTTTTCTAAGGTAAAAGTCGAGCCATTGTTTGAAGAAATGGTTGATTTTGATACATTCAGCAAGTCAGATTTCCGTGCAGTAAAGGTTAAAGAGTGTGTTGCAGTACCGAAGTCAAAGAAACTGTTACAGTTTACTCTTGATGACGGAACAGGCACAGACAGAACCATTTTAAGCGGTATTCATAGCTTTTATGAGCCGGAAGAACTGGTTGGAAAGACTCTTATTGCTATCACAAATCTTCCACCGAGAGCTATGATGGGCATTGACTCTTGCGGTATGCTCCTCAGTGCTATTCATGAAGAAGAAAGGCGAAGAAAAGTCTTCATCTTCTGATGGTTGATGACAGAATTCCGGCAGGTGCCAAGCTCTATTAAGATGATGTAAAGATGTACCGTTTCACCAAATAGACGGGACGTACTTCATTGATAAAAAACTGAAAAAACAGCGATTTACATCAAACTTACATCAATTGATGCAGAAATCGGTGTAAGCAAGAAAAAATCGCATAATTAGCAGAATGAATGGGCAGTCCTGAAATCGGGATTGCCCATTTTTAGAAGAAAGACGAAAAACTCTTGACCTGCACGCAGCGTATACGCTTATACTATCAACATAAATCATAAGGAGGTGCATCTGATGTTATTAAATGAAATTATAAATGAGGTTGGAATGACAAAGCGTGCAGTTAAGTATTATGAAGAAAAAGGATTGCTGTCAGTGGATAAAGATAACAATGGTTATCGTAACTATACTGCACAAGATGTTGAAACTTTAAAAAAAGATTTCAGTATATAGAAAACTCGGTATTAGTATTAAAGACATACAGAGCCTTTTGGAAACTGGCGACAAAAGTATTCTTCTTCGTATTTATCAAGAAAAAGTGCAGGAAATAGTTTTAAAAGACTCAGAACTTGAAGCTTTGAAGCAATTTATAGATGATGGTGACGCAGACAAAGCAAATGAGGCACTTGATTATCAAACCGTTGAAAATGCAATTGAGTCTTTGCTACCGGGAAAAGAATGGGGAGATTATTTTAAAAGTCATTTCAAACCATTTCTTAATGTAAGGTTGAAGACTCTGGAACAGAAGCAGGCACTACAGAATATATTAGAATATTGCGATGAAACGACATTGAAAGTTCCTTTTATTATGGGAATAGGTGCGAAGATGATAGGTGGGATTGCACAAAAAACCAGAACCGCAGATGAGATGATAGCCTATTATCGTGATATGAGTGAAAGTGAATATGAAAGACTAAAAGAAAAAGTATGGAAAGGTGCTAAAATGAAAAACGGTATAATGAAATACCATCAGCATTTATTGCACAGAGAAAAATGCAGAAAGAGTTACAAAATAAAGGATATAACGATATATTCATTCCTAATTTAATGGTTCTGTCTCCAACGTATGCAGAATATAAGAAAGCGTTAGATAATGTGAACGATAGAATGTGTAGAGAACTTGGACTGTATTATGATAGCAATTATAACTTAGTTATTAAAAAAGATAATTCTAAATAAAAGTTAAACTACCCTTTGGGAGAGGAGAAATCCTTTTCTCAAAGGGCTTTTTCTATTTATACGGATATTCGCAAACTACAAGATAAAGCCAAAACTTCATATACTCTAAGCACAAGGAGGTTGAGGTTTGGCTATGAACAACAGTTTAGCAGAAGTACACCCAGAGCTTATTACGGAATGGTCGGAGAAGAATTTACCGCTTACACCTGATGATATTACCTTTGGTTCAAATAAAAAAGTATGGTGGAAAGGTACTTGCGGACACGAATGGCAAACAAGCGTTAAGGCTCGTTCTAATGGAGAAAAATGCCCGATATGTTCCGGTGCGAGAGTGATTGCAGGTATTAACGATTTGGCGACATTAGAGCCGTTACTGGCAAAGCAGTGGTCAAAAAAGAATAAGATAAAACCGACAGAGGTTTCTATTGGTTCTCATAAGAAAGTGATATGGAGATGTAAAAAAGGTCACGAGTGGGAAGCTGTCGTTAAGAGCAGGACAATAAATAAAACGGGTTGCCCGTATTGCTCTCATAATAAAGTGTTGGCAGGATTTAATGACCTTGCAACGCTTCTGCCGGATATAGCTGCCGAGTGGTCGGACAGAAATTATCCGTTACTTCCAACTCAGGTTACGGTCTTTGCCAATCGTAAGGCGTGGTGGAAGTGTAAGGATTGTGGCAGAGAGTGGAACACTCTTATTTCTACCCGTTCCGGTGGTAGTAAATGCCCGTATTGCAGTGGGTACATATTCCTGAAAGGATTTAACGATTTGCAGACAACACACCCTGAAATTGCTTCGGAGTGGTCAGAAAAGAACTTGCCGTTGAAACCTGATGAGGTAAATGCAAAGTCGAGGAAAAATGTCTGGTGGAGATGCGGTAAATGCGGTAACGAAGTGGAAATCAGTTATCAATGCCCGTGTGAAAGGTACGGTATGCCCCGTTTGTGCGGAGAGAGAAGTTCTTGCCGGATATAATGATTTGGCGACAACGGACAGTCAGCTTCTCAGTGAATGGGATTATGAGCAGAATAAATTGAAGCCGACAGAGGTATCACGAACTTCAGCAAAGAGAGCGTGGTGGAAATGCAGGCACGGTCATTCATGGAGTATGAAGATAAATGAAAGGACGATATTGAATAAAGGCTGCCGAATTTGTGAGCAAGAATATTTATCTCTATTTCCTGCTTTGGCTGTCAGCTATTATTCTAATAAGAAAGGCTTGAAAGCAGAACTTGGTTCTGACCGATTGCTTGGAGTTCCGCTTGAAACATACATACCTTCAGAAAAGTTGGCTATTGAGTCAGGAAGTGCTGACGAGAATATAGAAATAATGAAAGCATATATGTGTGAGCAACGAGGAATAAGACTGATTAAACTGCCGATGAAAGGCACTGAACTGGATTATGCCGACAGCTTAAAAAGAGCTTTTCAGAACGTACATATATTTATTTCTTCTGATACAGAGGAAGATGTGGAGATAATCAAAAATACATTTGAAAGATGGAGGGACAGCCAATGAGAGAGAAAACCTATCATCTATACTTAAATGAAGAAGAACGAAGCCGAGTGATACAATCGCTCATTGAACTGAAGAACAATTTAGCAGCTCAGGGACGATACACCGATGCAGTAGATGATGTCCTCTGCAAAGTGCTTGAAGCAAAGAAAAAGAAATTGAAAATTGAATACATTTAGAACGTGTTTTGCCGTCTGTTTCCTAACCGGAGCAGACGGCTTTTTTAATTTCCAAAAATTTTTTTGAAATATTTTTGGAAAAGCGGAGATTTTGGGTGTGCATTTCATACCCCTTTGTCCAAATGAGTGAAGGGGTTCATTCCGGATAGCAAAAACGGAAGCCTTTTCGCTTGAAAATTGAATAAGTCATTCACTAAGACTTTATTTCTGATGATAGCCACTTTAGCAGGTACGCCGTGATTTCTGTATTTCAGAATAGCGAGAACTCCGGTTATGAGTATCAGGTTGCTCCTGATATGGCGATGACAGTCAGAATGATAATGATACTTCTCTACGGAGCTGGCGGAGTACCCGGCAGAGGTTAGAATCCTATGATACAGATAAGCAGTCTGTTCCTTAGTGACTTCCCATAAGCATTTTGCTTGGCAAGGGGTGTTGAGAACAAATATTGCTATGACCGATTAGGAAATGAGTCGGTCAGGTACATAGCCATAATGCGGTGGCTATGAATTTTCAGAAAGGAGGGCAAAAAGAAGTGTCAAACTGCAAAACGATTTCCGTATGTAACCAGAAAGGCGGAGTCGGAAAAAACCACCACAACAGTTAATCTTGGAGTCGGGCTTGCAATGCAGGGCAAGAAAGTATTGCTCATAGACGCAGACCCGCAGGGCGATTTAACGACTTGTCTTGGTTGGCAGGATACAGACGGCTTGGGTATCACGCTTGCAACGAAACTCACAGATGTAATCAATGAAACGATGACAGACCCTATGGTTGGTATCCTGCACCACGAAGAAGGTGTTGACCTTGTTCCGGCAAACCTTGAGCTTTCAGCAATGGAATTTAACCTTGTAAACGCAATGAGCAGAGAAACTACACTCAAGAACTATCTGAGTCAAGTGAAGAACAGATATGATTATGTAATTATAGACTGTATGCCTTCACTTGGTATGGTTACGCTCAATGCTTTATCGGCGGCAGACAGTGTTATCATTCCGGTTCAGGCTCAGTATTTGCCTGCAAAGGGTATGACACAGCTTGTGCAGACCATTTCAAAAGTAAAGAAGTATATCAATCCGGATATTAAGATAGACGGTATGCTGCTTACTTTGGTGGCTAAATGCAGAGCTTCTGTCAGTGTAAATAGTGAGATAATGAAAACAAATATATTTATTGGAAATGTTATTATCCGTAATTCTGAGTGGGGAAATAAATTTGTGGAAAATCTGTCTAAGGATATGAAGATGAGATTTCCAAGTGCAAAAGGTTATTCTGTCAGAAATTTAAAATATATGAAGAAATTTGCACAGACTTTTACGGAAGATGATGTAGATGAGTACGGATTGGGAAGAATTACTTGGAGTCATCATCAGATATTGATGAGTAAAGTGTCAAATCGAGAAGAATATATATGGTATCTGGAAAAAACTTTGGAACATAAGTGGTCAGTTGATGATTTGACTTCCCAAGTTAAGAGTCAATTATATGAGCGACAGGCAGTTGCTAACAAAATATCAAATTTTGAAAGACGATTACCGGCTGAACAAAAGGATATGGTATTAAGCACAATGAAAGACCCATATATGTTTGATTTCATCGATTATACGGAAGAAATGTTGGAAACAGATATAGAAAATGAACTTGTAAAAAATGTTACTTCTCTACTGATGGAATTAGGCACTGGTTTTGCTTTTATGGGACAGCAGTATCATCTTGAAGTTGGCGGAAAAGATTTCTATATAGACCTTCTGTTCTATAACACAAAGCTTAGATGTTATGTAGCAATAGACCTTAAAACTGGCGAGTTTAAGCCAGAACAGGCAGGAAAGATGAATTTTTATTTATCTGCTTTAGACGATTTAGTGAAAGCTCCAGAGGATAATCCATCAGTGGGACTTATTTTGTGCAGAGATGAAAATAGAACAATTGCAGAGTATGCATTGAGAGATATGTCAAAACCGATTGGTGTCAGTGAATATCACTTATGCACGGATTTACCGTTAGATTTGAAAGATGCATTACCTGCCGTAGAAGATATTAGAAGTAGAATTGATATGAAAAAGTAATTTGTGCAGACGGTCTGCACAAATTGTAGAATAAAAGTTTATTGAACAAAAAAGCTTTTATGGGCTGTAATTTTCAATGAAAATAAAAACTTTACTTTTAACATTGACTAAGTTAAAAAGAAATAAATTGAGTTAAAAGGTGCAGAGGTGTTAGCAAATTGCGACACCTCTTTTCTTTTGCGAAAAACCTACTTGAAAATTTTTCGTAGCAGGTATAATAAAACTATCGAAAGCAGATTGCTTCCGATAGAAAAGAAAGCGAGGTGCAGGTATGAGAAGCAAGAGTCCTGAACTTATGAATGAGATAAAAAAGTATATCGAGGATTATTACCTGCAAAACAGACAATCCCCATCGACTACAAAGATTGCTGAAGCTGTTGGCATTGCCAGAGGTACAGCATATAAATACTTGGTAGAGATGGCTGAGAAGAATATGATTGAGTACGATGGGCAGGAGATTAGTACCAATGTGACCCGTAAGTACAGTGGCGAACAGACACAGACACCGATTGTAGGTTCTATTCCCTGTGGCAGTCCTCAGTATGAAGAAGAAAATATTGAGGAATATGTATCACTTCCTACTGCTATTTTCGGCAAAGGAGATTTCTTCATATTAAGAGCGAGTGGTCAGTCTATGATTGAAGCAGGGATTGATGACGGCGACCTTGTGGTTGTCAAAAGGCAGGTAGAAGCCAACGAGGGCGATATAGTAGTTGCCCTTGTGGATAATCAGAATACATTGAAACGCTACTTCCGAGATGATGAGAATAAGAAAATCATTCTCCATCCGGAAAATAAGAAGATGAAAGACATCATTGTAGATGAGTGCTGCATTCAGGGTGTGGCTTGTCACATCATCAAAGAACTATAACAGAGGACAGACGAATGAGAACACTTGAAGGAATTCGCTATCTAATCAATTTGGATAGTGCGGAAATACAACAGAACTTTGCCGGAGGAGTTGCACCGCCGGACAAGGTGGAGTCGGAGGTGGACACAACTTGAGTATTTATATGTCAAGAGCCGAGTTGGAAGAAATCAGTGAAGGCTTGATAACAGCTTATGCTAATAAGTTTAGCAATCGAGTGATTCAATCCATCGACATAGAACATTTCATTACAGAATTTCTTATGTTACGAATTGAATACGCTTCTTTCGCAGAAGATGATGCAGGCAGGATTGGTTTTCTGGCAGATGGAGCAACACCACTGCTGATACATCAGGACGGAAAAATTATTCCCTTTGTTTTCCCGAAAGATACCATCGTACTTGATAAATTTCTTCTTGCTGAAAAGGAGCAGGGACGTCGCAGATTTACAATGGCACACGAAGCGTCACATCATATCTTGAGTAAGATGTATGCAATGCCGAGTGAAGGACGCTTTCATGCAGAGTATGACAGTGAGCGTAGTTATTCCAAAGAGGAACTGGCTCAGATGTTTGCGTCTGTCGAGTGGCAGGCAGATACAATGGGAGCTTCGCTTCTTATGCCGAGAAGAATTATTGAAAATGCCTTGGCGAAATATAATCAGTCAAATCCGATAAGAGTTTATGGCGATAATACCATTACTTCAAAGGATAAAGCAGTTATCCGCAGAATGGCAGCTTATATCGGAGTATCTTATACAGCTTGGTTATCAGATTGAGAGATATGGGGCTATTTGAGTATCACAATATCCTTGAGTACATTTCCAATGAGTTAAATCTGGGAGGTGTTTCTCAATGAGGTTACAGACTCAGGTAGCACCTGAAATACAAAAGAGATTGCTTCTGTCAAGAGTGGAAGCTGAAAGTCTGAAAGAGCGTGATATTCTCTGCCCGACTTGTGGGTTCAGGATACAAAGAGTTTTTTCAGACGCAACCGGACATTTGAGTGTGAAGTGTCAGAAATGCAAGAATGTCCATATCTTAAATCTCGCTTACTTCCGCAGAATCCGCAGGAACGGATATGGCAGGAATTGCAGGCGATGAAGATTACAAGTAAATATCGAAACGATTTCTAATCGAGTAAGCGGAGATAAGCAATTTATTTGCTAAACTACCAAGCACCGTACGAAGCCGGATAAGTGAAGAATAGAAGTATTCTTTGCTGTCCAGATTCGACGGTGCTTTTTTTGTTGCTGTTTTATTCGATTATGCTTCGTGCAGTATTAGGTCTTTTCCCTTACTTGGGAAAGGACTTTTATGTTTTATAACGCATGGCAGTGCCAGATAGCTGAGTACCCGTAATCTCCGAATTTTGAAACTTATCAATTTTTCAAAATTCAAAGGAGATTACGGAAATGACAAACAAACTTACATTAACAGAACAAGAAGAATTATTTGCAAAGGATTGTAAACTGATAAATCTTAAATACGAATATAACGGTTATACCGGAGATGAAAAATGGGCGATTATTACGGAATTGTCTGTAAAAGAGCTTTGGGAGAAGTATCCACTTGTTATAGAAAGATATTCTCCGTTTGTTCATCTTTCCATTGCACAGGGAGAGGTAATTGACGATGCAAACCGAAATGAGGACAAGTATGCAAAGAGAAGCAGTCGCACACTTGACTGCTATGGATATGACGATGAAATGTCCTCACAGTTCCATAAAGAACTTGCCATTATGTTTGATGATCCGTTTGAAAGAGCAGAGGAAGAAAAGGCTTGAACTGGAAAGAGAAGAATTGCGTCAGTGTGAAATCAGGAAAGCAAGGATAGCACTTTCAATGTTGCAGCCACTTCAAAGGGAACGTCTTATGAAGAATGTGTGCTGCGGTCTGAGTTCCAGAGTGATTGCAAAGCAGGAGGGCGTATATTACAGCTCCGTAGATAAGTCTATTGCAGCGGCAAAGAAAAACTTTATCAAATTTTATGAAAATCTCTGATTTTGGGTGTGCATTTCAGCACCCTTTGTCCAAATGAGTGAAGGGGTTATTTCATTCCGGATACGAATGACACTTTAAAAATTTGATTCTTGTGAGGTTATGTATATGAAAGAAAAAATGATTTGTCGTGGGGATTTATTCTACTATGACTTTGGAGATAACAGTGGTTCAGTACAAAGCGGAGAGCGTCCGGTGCTTGTCGTTCAGGCAGACGATTATAACCAGAATGCTCCAACGATTATTGTTGCAGCGGTTACAAGTGTAATCAAGAAAAGATATTTGCCATCGCACATTATTCTTGGCGAGGAGTTTGGACTGAAGAAACCGTCAATGGTTCTTCTGGAGCAGATACGGACAGTCAATAGAGAGGATTTGCGTGAATACATAGGTACGGTAGATGACGATAAACTTTTCAGGCAGATAAACGCAACTTTGAAAAAGACTTTTGGACTTTGGGTTTACAAGCCGGAGGGGAAAGAAAATATTCGTTGTCTATGCCGAAGTGCCTGAATGATTACATTCACAATCCGGACTATATTGTAAGGCGACTCGACCCATTTGCAAAGCGAAAAGACAGATGTGATAAGTGTGATGGAGATGGTTGGGATTATGTTGTTACCGACAGATATTCGTCAAAGAAAGAAAAGAGGGGAAGCAATGACAGAAAATAAAATCATTATTCCTATCTGGAAGAAGTCCAATCTTACAGTAGAAGAAGCCGCAGCTTATTGTGGTATTGGCCCAAGAAAATTAAGAGAAATGTCCGACTCGGAGTTTTGCCCTTTTGTTCTTTGGAATGGAAGTAAGCGACTGATTAAAAGAAGAAAACTGGACGAATATCTTGATAATGCGTATTCGATATAGCTGATTTGTAAAATGTGCGATGGGTCGGTTCGCATAATAGGCTCATCGCCATTTTTAATTATCATAAGGGTAGAAAAAAACAAGGAGGTGCTTCCGTAATGGCAGATACAGAAAAGATTATCCGAAAAAAATATGATGTGCCGATATGGCATAAGTCTAATTTGACGATTGATGAAGCAGTTGAATATTCTGGCATAGGTAGAGAAAGACTGAGAAAACTAACAAGCCAAGAAGAATGCCCATTTGTTCTTCATATAGGAAATCGTCGAATGATTAAGAGGAGGATTTTTGATGAATACATTGAAAAACTTACTTTCCTTGAATGATGATGAACGCTTACTTGCCGAAGTAAGAACATATCAGGAAAAACTCATAAGCAATGCTGAAGAACCAATATGGGAAAGAAAGTGGTTGACAATCGAAGAAGCCGCAGCATATTCCGGTATAGGAAGAACGAAGTTGCGTGAGTTGTCTAATCAAGCAGGTTGTCCCTTTGCAATATGGATAGGCAATAAAATCCATATTGTGAGGGAACGACTGGACAAATATATAGATAAGCAGTTTAGAATTTAGGAGGACACAATGGCGACAAAAAGAAAAGATAAATCAAGGGTTGTTCTGAAAACCGGAGAGGTTCAGAGAAAAGACGGTACTTATCAATTTAGCTGGCAGGACAGCCAGATGAAAAGAAGATTTGTTTACGCAAGAACTTTAGATGACCTGAGAGAAAAAGAAAAGCGTATTCAGAAAGATAAATGTGATGGTATTAAGACCGAAGCACGATACACAACCATTGATGAATTATTTGACCTTTGGGCAAATATGAAAAGAGGGCTGAAGAATAATACCTTTGAAAATTACAAATATATGTACAATACTTTTGTGCGACCAGTGATTGGAAGTAAAAGAATATCAACGCTGAAGAAATCGGATATTAAGAAATACTACAATTATCTTGTTGATGAAAGAAATTTGAAGCCTTCAACGATTGATAATATACATACGGTTCTTCATCAGGTTTTACAGATTGCTGTCGATGATGACTTTATCAGAAATAACCCGTCAGATAATGTGTTGAGAGAATTGAAAAAAGCACATTGTTTTCAGTCGGAAAAGCGTAGAGCGTTGACGAAACCGGAGCAGGAGCTATTTCTGAATTTCCTGAAAACCCACCCTGTATATGAACACTGGTATCCGGTCTTTGCAGTAATGATAGGAACTGGACTTCGTGTGGGGGAAGTAACTGGATTGAGATGGTGTGATATTGATATGGAAAGTGGAATGATTGATGTTAATCATACTCTTGTATATTATGACCACAGAACCGAGGGAAGTAAAAGTGGCTGTTATTTCAATGTAAATACAACGAAGACTCCGGCGAGTATGAGGCAGGTTCCAATGCTCGGTTTTGTGAAAGAAGCATTTGAACATGAGAAACAGAAGCAGGAAGATTTAGGACTTCATTGCGAGGTCACGATTGACGGATATACAGATTTTATTTTCATCAATCGTTTTGGTCAGGCACAGCACCAAGCCACACTCAACAAAGCAATCCGAAGAATTATCCGTGATTGCAATGATGAGCAGTTTTTGCACAGTGATGAACCTGATGTGTTACTTCCTCATTTTAGCTGCCACTCGCTTAGACATACATTTACAACAAGAATGTGTGAAGCTGGAGTAAATATAAAGGTCATTCAAGATGCACTCGGACATTCAGATATTTCAACTACACTGAACATCTATGCTGATGTTACAAAAGAAATGAAAGCGGAAGAGTTCAAAGGATTGGATAGCTACTTTAAAGTATAATATTGGACTTCACATACAGAAAGAGAACATACAGAGTGTTGTGTGTTCTTTTTTCTTGTTCTGAAGCAGGAAAAGATAAGGCAGCGTTACTTTGATGTGGATTGACATTGTAAATAAGAGAAGTTATAATTTCTTGTATATGAATATGCTCTTGCATATACTACTATCGCCCTACATCATTTACATCATATTTTACATCATTTGCCCGCAAAGTGACTCAAAGTAGAGCAAAAATATGAAGTATGGAGAATTTAATAGTATTAACACCAGCTTGGTCGAGTATGAAAGAACACAAAAAGGGTCCCGACAATGAAGTCACTGGATGCTGATAAGAAGACTGCTAAGGCTGAAACTAAAGCGGTAGAAACTGCACCAGAGAAAGAAGAAGTTATTGATTTCTCTAAAGTAAAGGTTGAGCCTTTGTTTGAAGAATTTGTTGATTTTGATACATTTAGTAAGTCAGATTTTAGAGCGGTTAAGGTTAAAGAATGTATTGCAGTACCTAAATCAAAGAAGCTGTTACAGTTCACTCTTGATGTGGAACAGGCACAGATCGTACGATTTTAAGCGGTATTCACGCATTTTTATGAGCCAGAAGAACTAGTTGGAAAGACACTTATTGCAATCACAAATCTTCCACCGAGAGCAATGATGGGAATTGAATCTTGCGGTATGTTACTTTCAGCAGTAATAATCTTAAAGATTCAGAGGATGAAGAACTCCATCTTCTTATGGTGGATAACCATATTCCGGCAGGAGCAAAGTTGTATTAATAGAATAAGAGAACACGTTTAATAGGACTCCTAGAAATAGGAGTCTATTTTTGCCTTATTTAAAAATGAGTATATGTGCAGATGTTCTTGATATAATATCAAGAAATAATTGAAAAAGAATGAGAATTATGATATACTTGCATTAGTTGCAAAAAGCAAATTTAAGAGAGGTGAATTATGAGCACTGAATCCCTAATATGTTATAACCGCCTTTGGAAATTGATGGTGGATAAGAATATAAATAAGACTCAGCTAAAAGACATAGCACATATTAGCACAAATGCAGTTGCTAAAATGAGTAAGAACGAATATGTTTCATTAGATACGATTGTTAAAATATGCTATGCATTAGACTGTGGAATAGAAGATGTTATTGAAGTGGTCATAGAAAGGCAGGAAAACCAATAGATGCAGGGAATTGACTTTGACGAAATACCAATTAATCGAGAAGAAATATCACAAAGTAAGTTGAATATAGAAAATAAAACGCGGTCAAATTTGTTTAACTGGAATGGACAGTTTTAGCCTCAGTTTATTGAGGCGTTCTAAAGTTCACATTAAATGATGGAACTGACAAGAAACGCACGATTTTAAGCGGTATTCATGAGTACTATGAGCCGGAACAGCTTGTTGGAAAGACATGCGTAGCGATCACAAATCTTCCTACCAGAATGATGATGGGAATCCCATCAGAAGGAATGTTGATTTCAGCAGTGTATGAGTATGACGGACACGAAGGATTGAATCTGCTTATGTTAGATGACGCAATTCCTGCTGGGGCTAAGCTGTATTAAGAAAGTAAATGCATGTATTTTACGACAGAGTTACGACAAATGATGAGCTATGATATAGTAAAAAAATATTTCTAAACTTAAAAAACAGGTTGCTAAAATTCAGAGAAAACTTGTAATATAACTAAAAGATAGAAGTAAATGTTTGCCGCTTGCTGATGGTGCGGGGTATAAATAATTCAGTTCGTAAATGAAGCCACTTGCTATACAGGTGGGATAAAAATAGTATAGTTTGTAAATGTTCCCCATCAGTGAATGCTGATGGGGAATTTTATCACATAGGAAAGGTTATTTATGGAGATACAACAGGGATATTCGTATCATATCAAGGATGAATTTTTTGACTTGGTTCAGGATAAATATTTGATGAGTAATAAGGAACAGGGGAACTATCGTCCTCATTACTATGCAATTCAGGATAGAAAAATCCAAAATTGTATTGGATGATACCAATTAGCTCACAAGCTGAGAAATACAAGGAAATCGTTGAAAAGAAAAAGAAACGATATGGTAAATGCAATACGATAGTGATTGGATTAT
>ENA-OQBJ01000338-OQBJ01000338.1-human-gut-metagenome-genome-assembly--contig:-NODE-338-length-25182-cov-2.636121_pt1 | contig 25182 bp, 24 predicted proteins | sample MGYA00242743_ERZ504545 | MGnify/ENA primary metagenome ERZ504545 (study PRJEB26092, sample SAMD00036252) | human gut metagenome | host: Homo sapiens | study: EMG produced TPA metagenomics assembly of...
TGTCAGACTTACGTAGTGTACATCGATCGATGCTTCCAGACGTACGTAGCTGTACATCGATCGATGCTCAGACGTACGTAGGTTACTGCATGCCATTGCGCATATTACTCCTGCCATTAGTGATTTTTATAGTATCTTTTTTCCATATAAAATAGGTTTTACTTTACAAAGCTATTGATTTCCTTGTAAAAGAAAGTTGTTTTAGGGCAAAATGTTTGCTTGAACTTGAATTTTTATAATATTGAATTAATTTTATTAGCTTTACTAATTTTTCTTTCACGATAGAATGTAAATAAGAGTATTTCCCATATAATTGTACTATCGGGTGAAGGGAAGAAAGATGTAGGACAAAAAACAATACCTTGTTTTCTGGAAAATATCAGCATATTTTGGAGAATTCTTCTTGATGTTTTTGAAAAATTTGTACGAAAATTTAGAGCTTTTATTGGATGTTGTAAATCAATGATTTAAAGGTATAAATGTAAAAGGAATCTTCCTTAAAATAGAACTGGGAAATAAAAATCTCCTGCTTTAGTCGTTGTTTATTTCAATTGCAAGACTAAAAGCAGGAGTTTTTTTATGTTGTAACTAATGGATTATAAGTAATCCTATCTCAGTTTTTTATTTTGAAACAGCCTTTTTTGTTACTTTAAGTTTAAATAAACTATTGTTTTTCAGGTGTTGGATGTTTGATTATTTTGTATCCGATAGCTGCAACGATGATACTCATAATCGGGCTGAGAATATTGAAGAAGCAATAAGGCAGATAGGTCAGGGTAGGAACATTCAGGATGGTAGCCTGTGTCATACCACATGAATTCCAGGGAATCAATACGGAAGTTACCGTTACTGAGTCTTCGGTTGTACGGCTTAACAGTCTGCTTTCATATCCTTGTTTTCTGTATATATTACCAAACATGCTTCCTGTCAGAATGATACTTATATACTGGTCGGCAGTGGCTAAGTTCATGAATAAACCAGAACATACTGTTGATGAAACCAGACTGAAACGGTTTTTCATAAAACGTACAAAAACAGAATGTGATACTTCCCAACATACCACTTGCGGTCATGGTCCTCCGAAGCACATGGAGCATAGTATCAGCCAGATCGTGTTTGTCATGCCTGCCATTCCCCGTGTGGCAACGAGCTCTGTCAGAGCTGCATTACCGGTTTCAAGATTGGTACTTCCGTAACAGGTTATCATCACTCCTTTAAACAAGTTTTCTTCTCCGGCAATTTCATTCAACAGGTTAGGTTGGAAAATGATTGCTGCTATGCAGGCTAAAAATGTAGAAATCGTAAGAGTTATGATAGAAGGAACCTTTCGGGCTATCAGAATTCCGGTTACGACGGGGACGATAAGTAACCAGGGGGTAATGTTGAATTTGTTTTCCAGACTTATTGCTACTTCTGTCATATGCTCCATAGTATGGGCATTATGGGTGAATCCCATGATGGTAAACAGAATGAGTGTGATTACCAGTGAAGGGATGGTCGTGATGAGCATGTAGCGGATATGGCGGAACAAAGGAGTTTCCGTAATGGATGAGGCTAGAATCGTTGTTTCAGACAGAGGGGAGATTTTATCACCGAAGTAAGAGCCTGAAATGATTGCTCCAGCTATCCAGCCTTCGTGAAAACCTTGTGACTTGCCTATACCTAGCAATGCTATTCCGATGGTGGCGATTGTTGTCCACGAACTTCCTGTCATGACAGAGATAAGTACGCAGATGATGCAGGTAGATGTCAGAAAAAAGTCTGGATGAATAATTTGCATTCCATAATAGATAAGTGTGGGAACAATACCACTTATCATCCAGCTTCCACTCAATGCTCCGATGATGAGCAGAATGATAATGGCTGTAGCAACCCCCGAAATATTGTTCGTTATGGCAAGTTCATAATCTTTCCATGGAATGCGGTAGAAAGCCATTCCTATAAATATACAGACAGCGGTGGTTACCAGCAAGGAAATCTGACTACCGCCGTTTAGTGCGTCGCTCCCGAATGTACTGATGGTAGCAACTAACATGCATATCAGTATAATTATCGGTAAAAAAGAAATCAGTGGTGAAGGGAATTTTTTATTGAATTCATTATATCTTAATTGTTTAGCGGGCGCAAAGATACAACAAATCTGTTTAAATATGCATTTTGAGTGGATAAAATGCGTGAAAATTTTAGATAAAATGCATGAATATGTATGTTTCTCGTGAAATGAAGGCATAAAAAAGACACAGACCTGATGCCTGAACAAGTAAATTCTGATTGGGTGTTTGGCCGGAATTTACTTCTAAGCACAAAGTCTGTGTCTTTTATATTTAGAGTTTATATCCCCATTGGTCGAGAGCAAACGACCAGTTCTTTTCTACCAGTCTACCGTTTCAGGTTTGTACTGATATTGGTTTTTCTTGTAACCTTTCTTTTTGTTCACGTATGCTTCGATAGCAGGACGAGCTTCGTCGAATCCAGGAATAGAAAGTTTCTGATAAATTTCCTGGGTCAGGTCGAAAGCATTCTTTTCATAGTCTTCGAATTTGACTTCTACCAGATTACCTTCCGGAATGAATTTCTTGTCAGCTTCGTATTTATGATACAGTTTGGCATAAACAGAGAGGATGTTTTCTTGTAACTGTTCGTTGCTGATATCCTGTAATTTCAGCGGCTGGATGGTATTGGTGAAGAAGCTTCTTGTTGATTCGAATACCGTATATGGATTACGCATCAGGTAAATGAACTTGGCATTCGGGAACATTTTTACCAGCTCTTTTACTCGTCCGGTGTGCGGAGGGTTCTTGCTTAAGAACTGTGTTCCGTGGGTATTCCATAAGGAGATTTTAATCAGTTTGGTAAATGTTTCTTCGAATACTTTCAGCTCTTCATCACTGATGTCGTCAAACAACAGGTACTTGTCGGCATATTCTTGCATGTGCTTAGGCAAGAACCAGAAGTTGTAGTATGTGTACGGCATCATATTTGCCAGTGCAAATTCTTCTTCCTGAGGCAGATCGACAGCCAGCTCCATGTTGTCTGTCGGACGTTTGTCGGGCATCAGCCAGCTCATATTCTTTTTGAAGAACGGTTGTCCCCACATCATCAGGTGTGGAAATACAGTCTGGTATGTAGTGTTATAACCGAAGTGCTTGTCGCATGAAAAGACGTTATGCATGAAAGTGGTTCCGCTTCTCCAGTGTCCCAGGATAAATACCGGATCGTGTTCCAGCGGTTGGTTAGCAAGCAATTTTTCGTAACGCTTGTCTTGCAGCGGCTTTAAGGTAGAAAGCAGACGGCATACCGCCTTGGTGAGGCGGTATTTCCCTTTATATGTCTGATCTATCGTTCTATCTGCTGTTATCTGGTTGAATGTTTTCCAGTCTGCACCTACAAGGGTATTGATAGGCAGTTTACTGAATTCAAGTAATCCCATTTTATAAATTTAAGTTGATACTTTAAAAACTTATTTTTTTACTTCGATGGCAATGCCTTGTCTGGACAATTCTTTTACAGCTTTGTCTATAGCTTCATAGTGTTCGGGAGCAATGTCCAGTTTAGGCAGGTCGAGACTGGCAATTCCATCGTATTGTGCATATCCTTGTCTTCTACACGGTTCAGAATCATACCAACGGCACTGGTATTGTTGGTAATCGGGTCGATTAATACGAAAGAGCCGGTTGCCTTATTTTGGGTATAAGGATCGAAGAACAGTTCTTTGGATGAGGTCAGTACAACTGTGAGCAATCTGGTTCAACTGCATAGGGATGTCTTCTTTGGTCAGACGTCCGTTTTCTACGCTCAGATGTTCCATTGTATTGATATCCACCTTGTATTTAATGCTGTCTACACGGGTGCGGCTGGTGTTGGTGGTTTGCTTCAGGAAGAATGATTTCTCCATGTCCATTTTTTCTTCATCCATCCATACCAGCATGGCTTCGAAGTTACGTCCTATCATAGGGACATTATCCGGATGAACCAGCATTTCGCCACGTGATACGTCTATCTCGTCTTCCAGTGTCAGGGTTACCGACATTGGAGGATAAGCATAATCCAGTTCACCGTCGTAAGTAACAATGCTCTTTACTCGTGACTTCTTGCCTGAAGCAATGCCATTACTTCATCTCCCTTGCGTACCACTCCCGAAGCAACTTTGGCGCTGAATCCGCGGAAGTCAAGGTTTGGACGAAGTACATACTGTACCGGATAGCGGAAATCAGTCAGGTTGTGGTCGTTGCCGATGTGTACGGTTTCGAGGAATTCCAGCAGTGACGGACCGCTGTACCACGGAGTACGGTCGGATTTTTCTACCACGTTGTCACCGTCGAGTGCTGACAGCGGAATACAATTTACATCGGGTACTCCCAGCGGGTCGATAAATGCCTTATAGTCGGCAACAATCTTGTCGAAGACTTCTTTGGAGAAATCTACCAGGTCCATTTTGTTGACTGCCAGAACTACGTGTTTGATTCCCAGCAGGGATACCAGATATGTATGGCGGCGAGTTTGTGTAATGACTCCTGTGCGGGCGTCAACAAGAATGATGGCAAGATTAGCAGTCGAACCACCGGTAATCATGTTACGGGTATACTGTTCGTGTCCCGGAGTGTCGGCTATGATAAACTTACGGTTGTTGGTTGAGAAATAGCGGTATGCCACATCAATAGTAATTCCTTGTTCACGTTCAGCTTTCAGTCCATCCAGCAGCAGAGCATAGTCGATGTGTTCTCCGGCATTTCCCATTCTCTTACTGTCACGTTCCAGTGCGTCGAGCTGGTCTTCATACAGTTTCTTACTGTCAAAGAGAAGGCGTCCGATAAGTGTTGACTTTCCATCATCTACCGATCCGGCTGTAAGAAAACGGAGCAAGTCTTTCTGCTCGTCCTTTTTAAGAAATTCTTCGATAGACATAGTCCCTCTGGCTTCACCTTCCATTGGGTTTCCCGATTTGTTTTTATCTAGTTCTTCCATGATTTTCTGTTTTGTTAGAAGTATCCTTCACGTTTTTTCTGTTCCATACTAGCTTCCTGGTCGAAGTCGATGACGCGGGTTGTACGTTCACTCTTGGTAGTAGTCATCATTTCTTCTACGATTTTTTCTATCGTGTCGGCTTCACTTTCGATAGCACCGGTCAGAGGCCAGCATCCCAGCGTACGGAAGCGGATTTTTTTCATTTCTATTTTATCGCGGTATTTTTCCGGCAAACGGTCGTCGTCTGGCATGATCAGCTGTCCGTCGATGTTGACAACCGGTCGTTCTTTGGCAAAATACAATGGAACGATAGGAATATTTTCCAGACGGATATACTGCCAGATGTCCAGTTCGGTCCAGTTGCTCAACGGGAATACACGAATACTTTCTCCTTTGCGGATACGGGTATTGTATATGTCCCAAAGTTCCGGACGCTGATTTTTGGGATCCCACTGGTGAAATTCGTTACGGAAGGAGAAGATACGTTCTTTGGCACGTGACTTTTCTTCATCGCGACGGGCACCTCCGAAAGCTGCGTCAAACTTATATTTGTCGAGTGCATGTAGCAGAGCTTGTGTCTTCATCAGATCGGTATGTACTTTACTTCCGTGAGTAAACGGACCCACACCTGCGCGGAAAGCTCCATGTTGCTTTCTACAATTAGGTTCCAGCCGTATTTTTTTGCGTACTCATCGCGGAATTGGATCATTTCTTTGAATTTCCATTTCGAATCGATGTGCATCAATGGAAATGGGACTTTTCCCGGAGCAAAAGCCTTTTCGGCAAGTCGTACCATTACAGATGAATCTTTTCCGATGCTGTATAGCATAACCGGATTTTCAAATTCGGCAGCCACCTCACGGATTATATGGATAGACTCGGCTTCGAGTTCTTTCAGGTGGCTTAATTTATATTCTTCTTTCATATCTGAATTATGAATGTTTTTGTTCAAATTTTTGGATAAGTGAAAAAACCGACTCGCACAAAAAGTACTCATATTATTTCATAAACCAGTAGTTTCTTGTGCAAAAGTCGTAGTCCTGACATGTTTACCGGGTTACTCTCGGCAGGATTAATTCCAGCAGTTTATTGACTGATTCTTCTACGGAAAGTTTGGAAGTATCCAGTGAAAGAGCTGGGTGTTGCGGAGCTTCGAACGGTGCAGATATACCTGTAAAGTTCTTGATTTCTCCCTTGCGTGCCTTGGCATACAAACCTTTTACGTCGCGACGTTCGCATTCTTCGATAGGAGTGCTTACGTAAATTTCCATAAAATCTTCCTTACCTATAATATTTGCTGCCATTTCTCGAATGTCATTGTTCGGACTGATGAAGGCAGCAATGGTAATGATACCTGTATCGACAAACAGTTTGCCTATTTCGGCAATACGGCGGATGTTTTCTATACGGTCTTCGGCAGAAAATCCCAGATTATTATTGATTCCGCTGCGGATATTATCACCGTCCAGGATACGACAAAGTAATCCGCGCTTTTGAAGTTCACGCTCTAAAGCAATGGCGATAGTACTTTTTCCAGAGCCGCTCAGCCCGGTAAACCAAATCATTACGCTATGTTGTTTTAATAATTCTTCTTTATCAGAACGGCTTAGCATGCGGTCGAATATCGGGTAAATATGTTTAGTTTCTTCCATATCGTTTGTTAGTTAATTAAAAAGGCCATATTTGAGGTATGACGAATACAGAAATTAAGAATGTGATAATATTCAATGGTAATCCGATTCGTACAAAATCAGTAAACTTATAGTTTCCAATACCTTGTACGATAAGATTTGTCTGGTAACCGATTGGAGTAGAGAAGCTCGCTGAAGCTGCCATACATATTACAACGAAGAAAGGCATCGGATTTACTCCCAGCTGCTGTGACAGAGAAAGAGCCAACGGGAAAGACAAAGCTGCCGCAGCATTGTTGGTTATCAGTTCTGTGAAGATATTGGTAATAATGAACAGTACGGCCAACAGAATATATGGACCATGGCTTCGGCTGAGATCGATAATGTAACCTGCAAGCAAGTCAGCTACTCCGGAATTTTCCATTGCCTTGCTGATTGCAAAGCACATGCGATGGTTATCAGGATATCCCATGAAATATATTTAGTGTATTTACGAGGTGGGAATATCTTGGTCCATGCCATAATGACCGTTGTGATGGATACAAAGAAAAACATATCCAGCTTAATGCCTTCTGGCAGGAGTTTCTGTATAGCAGGTAATTCACCAATAGTTGCTCCTATAATCATAAAAAGCAATAGGAACAAGGCAAACCAGCGTTTCTTTTTCCCTGCCGGTTCATAATCTTTACCATTGGCTAGCATAATAAATACGGAAGATTCTCCCCAGGTCTTCACGAAACTGTCGTCGGCAAGTAATATCAGTGTGTCACCTTCACGGAAACGGATTTCGCTCAGGTCCTTATAGGTATTACCTCCTCGGCGGAGTTCTTTTACTTCTGCACCATAATGGCGTTTAAAGTCGAAATCGTTAACCCGCTTGTTAATACCGGGGAAACGTGCACCGATGACGGCTTCTACAGGATGGAGGGAGGGATTGTTTTCTTCTTCTTCATCTGACAAAGTTTCAGGACGGTCGGCCGGCAGAAGTTTACTAGAGAAAAGGAACAGGTAAATAATGCCTGCAATGGCTATGAAAATACCGACTTTCCCTAGCTCGAACATACTGAATCCTTTCATTCCGGCTTCTTGTATCATACTGTGTACTACCAGGTTGGTTGAAGTACCTATCAGTGTACAGATACCTCCCAGGATAGTTACATACGACAGAGGTATCAGAAATAGGTTGCGGGTAGTTTTACATAATTTGCCCATCTCTTGATAATAGGAGCAAAGATAACTACAACCGGAGTATTATTCAGAAAAGCTGAAATAAAAGCAATCGTGGGCAGCATGCGTGCCTGTGCCTTAAAAACAGTAGTCTGTGATTGAGGCAATAGCTTTTTTATAACTTGTGTCAGTGCACCGCTTTGGCGGATACCTTCGCTTACCAGGAACAGCATGGCAACGGTGATCATACCTTTGTTGCTGAAGCCTTCCAGCATTTCTTTAGGACTGAGGATTCCGGTACAAAGGAATATGACAACGACCGAGAATAGAATCATTCCCGGACGCATCTTATCCATTATCAGCGCAGTCAGCATTGCAACAAGCGCGACAAGTACAATAATAACTTCTAATGTCATAAATAGGTTATTCGGCGATGAACCATGGATTTAACAAGTCTTCTTTATTGTATTCCAAAGGATGTTGGGTGCCGGCCTGATAGACTTCTTTTCCCATGGCACGAATTATGGCGTGACCGGCAGCGGTATCCCATTCCATAGTAGGAGCAAAACGGGGATATACGTCTGCTTTTCCTTCAGCTATCAGACAGAGCTTCAGTGAACTACCTTTCGATACGGTTTCCACTTCTTGATGTTTTTGCTTCATCTCTTCGATATAAGCCTCTGTTTCCGGCGTAAGGTGAGAGCGGGATGCAACTATTATGAAACTGCTTCGCTGCGCTTCTTCCTGATAGGGCAGACGATGTGCCTTGCTGATAAGGCTGTCGACTGTTTCCTCTGAATCCAATTGAGTGATATGCTCTATTTTGTAAGCTCCGTACTGGCTGTCGGCAAAGTATAATTCCTCTTTTACAGGAATATAGATAACTCCTGCTTCCGGCTTTCCATTTTTTACATAAGCAATGTTGACGGTAAATTCTCCGTTACGTTTAATAAACTCTTTAGTTCCGTCCAACGGATCAACAATCCAAAGTTCATTCCAGCTTTGCCGTTCTTCAACCGGAATTTTTTTCCCTTCTTCGCTGAGAACAGGATAAGGAGTTGAAGCTAATCGTGCTGCAATGACCATATGCGACTTGCGGTCGGCGATAGTCAGTGGTGAGTTATCTGCTTTTTTCTCTATCTCAAAATCCGCGTTAGGATCGGTGTATACACTCATTATTTCTGATCCGGCTTCCAGTGATGCGCGGATGGCTGTAAGTAATAAATTCTTGTCCATATTATCTAAATCGTTGTAAAATAACAACATTTTATCCTATTGTTAGTAGTTTAATCTTCGCTTTTTTTGGCCTTCGTCATTGTTTATAACTTCTTTTAAGCAGAAACCGCTTTTATTCGAGTGGTTTTATCTCTTTCGACTGCTTCCATACTCGTAGCATATAATACGCGCAATGAGTAAATGCAAATATGAACGAAATAGTCAATAATGTTTTGTCTGCATCCCATCCTACGGTTTGCTGATGCCATAATCCGGTAATGATGCATAGTACAGACAGAGCAAGTCCTAAAATATTTAATACGATATCTCCTTTACGATGTGCTTGTCCCGGTTCCAGCTTGCTGTATTTTCTACCATACGAAGCATATACATCCAGACCTATCAACATCCAGAGAACAAGTCTTATCCATGTGTCGGCCGGAAGAAAACACATCATACACAGGCAGGTAAGGATACCCATAATAGGAACGAAGGGGACGAACGGTGTCTTGAAGGTACGGTGCACATTGGGCATGGTTTTTCGTACGATTAATACAGCTGCACATACTAGTGTGAATGCAAGCAGTGTTCCTATACTTGTCATTTCTCCTGCCACTTGGGCTGGCACAAATCCGGCCAGCAGGCTGACTACAATCATAAAGAGGAAATTACTATGTACAGGAGTGCGGAAACGCTCGTTGATGCGTGAGAAAAATGGAGGCAACAGTCCGTCATGGCTCATGCTTAAAAATACGCGGCTTTGTCCGAGTAATGTTACCATGATGACCGAGCAGTATCCGAAGAGAATGGCTAGAATGATGGCTTTATTCAGCCATGGATAAGCTTGCACGAATACACCTGCTGCATTTGTACTTCCCATATGTTCGATAGCTACTGCCACGGGAGCGATACCTTCTTGTCCTTTGAATTCTGTATAGTGTGCTACTCCTGTCATGACATGTGCAAACAGAATGTACAGATGGTACATACCAGCAGAGAAACAAGGATTCCGATAGGCATGTTTCGCTGTGGATTTCGGGTTTCCTGAGCAGCAGTACTTACTGCATCGAAGCCTAGAAAAGCGAAGAATACGATGGCGGCTCCTCGTAATATGCCGGAAATGCCGAACTCCCCAAGTTTACCTGTATTCTCTGGAATATAAGGCACATAATTTTCTGCTTGGATGAATTTCCAGCCGAGAATAACAAATACCAGAATAACACCTATTTTCAGGAAAACAATAAATCCGTTGAATAAAGAACTGCCTGCTATGCCACGCATCAGAATCAGGCTCATGAGTACTACTATCAGCATGGCAGGAATATTGACTATACCTCCATCCCACGGACATGCACTGAGGGCATGTGGCAGCTCAATGCCTATACCTTGCAGAAAGACAACGAGATAACGGCTCCAGCTGATGCTGACGGTCGTTGCTGCTACGGTATACTCCAATACGAGGTCCCAGCCTATAATCCAGGCTATCAGTTCTCCCATTGTTGCATACGAATAGGTGTAAGCACTTCCTGCTACTGGAATCATGGATGCAAATTCTGCATAACACAATCCGGCGAAACAGCAACCTATGGCTGCAACGATAAAGGATAAAGTAATGGCTGGGCCTGTATATTCGGAAGCTACAGTTCCGGTAATGGAAAATAGCCCGGCTCCAATAATGACACCTACTCCCAAAGCTACCAGACTGACTGGTCCGAGTACACGTTTCAACGTTTTACTACCCGACTGCTGTGCTTCTGCTTGTAGGGTTTCAATACTTTTTCTTATAAATAATCCCATTTTGAAGTATTTGCTTGAATGTTATAGGTTGCAAAGATAGTATTTATTCTGGATGTGTGACTCTTTTTTATATGTATCTTGTTGATATATACAGAAAAACGTCCTGATGTTTTGGGTAAATTATATGTACTTTAACCAAACTATCAGGACGTTTTTGTTATTATTTGTGCTGATTGAAAGATTGTTTATATAAAGGATACTTGCATTGTTTATGAGTCTGCGAATGTCTTTATTTCAGGTATAAAGAAACTTTTCCGCTAATTTGCAACAGAGATATTTCACACATCTTTGTATCGTATTCGGCAGAAAGTATTCGTTCTTCTGCATCTAACAGGCTTTTTTGTGCTTCACGCATTTCAATACCAGACAAATCTCCTAACAGATATCGTTCTTTGGCTATTTCGTGATTTTCTTTTGCTGCAATCAAGTTTTGACGTTCCAGATTGAGTAAGCGAATATTGTTACGGTATGCCTGCCACAAATTGCTGAGATCGGCACGTAAACCTTGTTCCAGTTGTTCGCGTTCAAGTTGGGCATTTCGTATAGCAAGGCTTGCATTGCGTTTTTCACGTCGACGATTGCCATCGAAAATGTTGAATCCGATGGTAATACCTCCATTAAATCCCCAGTTGTTTCGTCGTTGGATGGAGTTGATATCATATTTGTTCAGGGTATAGCCATATCCGGCATTCAGCCTTAGATAAGGATAATTGCGTGACAACACTTTCTTATAGTCCAGCTCGGCTAAAGTTGAATTTTGGTCAGCTTTCAATAAATTGGCATTGGTGTTTAGCGTAGCATTCCACAATTCATTGAAATCGAGCGAATGCTTCAGCTCGATAATAGAATCCTTTACTTTTATCGGACGGTCTACATCTTTATTTGCCATCATTTCATTCAGGTTGATACGCGAGGTATGTACCAGCTCTTGCTGTTTCATATACTGTGCACTATCGGCATTAAAATCGACTTTTGCCTGTTGATAATCCAGACGAGAGAAGTTTCCGATGTGATAGCGCTCTTCTACGATACGTAAACGTTCTTTTGATAACGAAACAGCATAACGGAAATTTTTCAGGCGTATTTCCTGCTGAATATAATTGTAATACTCTGCTGTCAGACTGGCGATAAAGTCTTCTATTGCTATACGGGTATTGGTTGCTCCCTGGCGTTCCAGTTCCTTGAGTTCCTTGTATGTTGTACTGATGTTGAATCCGTCGAAGATGGTCCAGTTCAGATCCACACCTGCATCAAGAGTCTGGTCGAATACGTTTCGTTCTTTGACAACACTTCCGTCGTTTCGTTGTGTAGAGTTGGTATTGTCAATGTTTCCGGTATACCCTGCCGTCAAGTCTATTGTAGGCAGATAACCGGCGTTGGCAAGCGTTGCATTATTCTTGCTTATCTGTTCTTCATTGCGAGAGATGCGGAGAGAGTAATTGTTCAACAGTCCTTCCTCCAGACATTGCTTTAATGTGTATTCATATTGTGCGTGGGCCGGAAGGGTAGTGACAAACCAGATTATCAGTGATATATATGCAAAATGTTTCATTGCTTTTTTCTCTTTTTTTATTCGGTTAGTAGAAATGTAAGTGTAGATAGCCGGTACGATATACATCGTAAGGAAAGTAGATATTAACATACCTCCTACGACGGCTGTTCCCATTGCAATACGTTGGTTAGCGCCTTCTCCTGTAGCGAACGCCAATGGTATCAAGCCTAGAATTGTTGATGCACTGGTCATCAAAATCGGGCGTAGGCGCTGTAAGGCCGCGTCGCGTATAGCCAGCATTTTATCTTCTCCAGCTTCTTGTTTCTGATTGGCGAATTCCACAATCAGAATACCGTTTTTGGCTACCAGTCCAATCAACATAATAATACCTATCTGACTGAATATATTCATCGTTATATCACCGAAATACATGAATATCAAAGCTCCAGCAATGGCAAGTGGTACTGTCAGCATGATGATGAACGGATCTTTAAAGCTTTCAAACTGTGCTGCCAGAATCAGATATATCAGCACGAGTGCAAGAATAAAAGCAAACATCAGGCTGGATGAGCTTTCACGATAATCTTTCGAGTCGCCCGATAAGGCTGTACGGAATGTTTCGTCCAGTGTTTCAGATGCTATTTTATCCATTTCTTCCAATCCCTGTCCGATAGTTTTTCCTTCTGCCAGTCCGGCTGATATTGTTGCCGATATGAATCGGTTGTAGTGGTAAAGCTTAGGAGGCGCAATGGATTCTACGAATTCTACCAGATTGTCCAATTGAATCATTTCTCCTGCATCGTTACGGATGTAAATAGATTTGATGTTTGCCGGCTGATTACGTTGCTGGCGGTTTATCTGTCCTAATATTTCATACTGCTTACCATTCATATAGAAATATCCCATACGTTGTCCGCTCAGTCCGTATTGAAGTGTTTCGGCAACATCACGCACGTTTACCCCCATTGTTCCTGCTTTATCTCGGTTGATGTTTACCCGTACTTCGGGGCTGCTGAACTTTAAATCAACGTCAGCCATCTGGAAGGTAGGATTATCGTACACTTTATTTAAAAATTCGGGCAGGATTTTTTCCAGTTTTTCTATGCTGGTCGCCTGCAATACATATTGTACAGGCATACTGCTTTTTCTTCCTCCGAAAGAAGATTGCTGCTGGACGAATGCCCTTGCCTTCGTTTTGCTCTTGATTGCTTTCGATATTTTTTCGGCCACCTCCATCTGGGAGTAGTCACGGTCTTTGATGTCTTTCAATGTAATCTGGACATTTCCACTACCACTTGACACACGTGCTGTAACGGCTTCTGCATCCGGAATGATAGAATCTACCAAAGCATTGATGTCTTCAGTGTAATCGCGTATGTATTCATAACTGGCTCCTTCGGCAGCCTTTGTACTAATGGTTATTTTCGAACGGTCCTCTAAAGGCGCCATTTCTGCTGGTATTACATTCCATAATACACCGATTAGAATTAAGGTGATAATAGAAACAGGAATAGCAATAAAACGTTTCTTTAAGAATGCATTGAGGGAGCGGCTGTAGATGCGGTTCATTCCTTCAAAAAACGGTTCAGTCTTTCGGTAAAACCAACTTTGCTTTTCTCGATGGACAAGCATTTTGGTCGCAAGCATTGGGGTAAATGTCAATGCTGCAAAAGAAGAGATTAATACCGAACCAGCTACAACGAAGCTGAACTCCCGGAAAAGTCTGCCACTGGTTCCTTCCATAAATACGATAGGCAAGAACACAGCAACCAATGTTATGGTAGTAGAAATAACGGCGAAAAATATTTCTTTGGCTCCTTCTATACCGGCATCGAAAGGCTTCATACCTCTCTCTATGCGGATGTAAATATTTTCAGTCATCACAATGGCATCATCTACTACCAATCCAACCGACAAGACAACGGCGAGCATCGTAAGCACGTTGATAGAAAAACCTGCTACGTACATTACGAAAAAGGCTCCGATTAGCGAAACTGGAATTACAATACAAGGTATAAGAGTAACACGCCAGTCGCGCAGGAAAAGGAAGATGATAATGATTACCAGAATGAAAGCTTCGTATACGGTGCTTTCTACTTCGGCAATAGAGGCACGGATAAATTTTGTGTTGTCAAATCCATAAGAAAAACTAACGTCTTCGGGCAAATCTTTTTTCATTTGCTCCATACGTTCGTAAACAGCATCCGCTATTTCGATATGGTTTGCTCCCGGTTGAGGTATGACTACTACTCCTACCATAGGAACTCCATTCATTTTCATATAACTTTTAATATCGGCAGCTCCCAATTCGGCATAGCGATATCGCTTAAGCGTATAACCTGTCCGTTTACTTCCTTTATTACTACGTTGTTAAATTCGGTAGCCGTGTGCATCTGTCCCATAGTACGTAAGGTAAGTTCCATTGTGTTACCTTCTATACTGCCGGAGGGAAGTTCCACATTTTCATTATCTATGGCATTTTTGATGTCTACAGGAGTAATTCCGTAGCCGGCCATTTTGGTCGGGTCCAGCCACAGACGCATTGAATAGCGTTTTTCTCCCCAAATGGAAACACTACTTACATCGGATATTGTCTGTAACTGTTCCTTGACGGTGAGATCGGCTATTTCGCTCAACTCTAGCAGTGAGCGTGTATTGCTTTGGATGGCCACCATCAGAATAGGGCTGGCATCGGCGTCAGCTTTGGAAACAGTAGGAGGGTCGCAGTCGCGCGGGAGATAACGCTGTGCACGTGAAACTTTGTCGCGTCACATCGTTGGCGGCAGTCTCCAGGTCGACAGACAATTCAAATTCAACAGTAATACGGCATTGTCCTTGCTGGCTTACACTTGAAAGAGAACGTATACCGGGAATACCGTTGATATTTTGTTCAAGCGGTTCGGTGATCTGGCTTTCTATAATGTCGGCATTGGCTCCTGAATAACTACACGTAACGGAGATGATCGGATTGTCTACCGAGGGATATTCGCGTACTCCCAGCGTTGTATAACCAATTAATCCAAAAAGCAAGATGATAATGGTGAGTACGGTAGCCAATACCGGTCGGCGGATGCTAAGTTCGGATATATTCATACGGCGGACAGGTATTAGTTGATATTGTCAAGAACAACAGGCATGCCGGTACGCAGCTGTAAGGTTCCGGAGGTAAGGATTGTATCTCCTGCGGCTAACCCTCGTACTATTTGCACTTCTGCTTCTGTGCGGATTCCAATCTCGACATCTACCGGTTGGGCAACACCCGAACGATAAACAAACACTTTATTCTTTCCCATTTCCGGAACGATGGCTTCCGATGGAATAGCTATGGCATCTTTAATTTCGTTTTGTTTCAATGTGATGTCGGCATACCGTCCGGGAAGCAGTTCACCATTGGTGTTTGGGTATAAGGCGCGCACTGTCAAGGTATGGGTTTCCGGATCAATACTCGATTCCGTTGCATATACTTGAGCATCGAAAGTATCCAGTCTTCCTTCTATTTTGAAAGATAATCTGGTTCCTTTTTTGATTTGTCGTGCATAACGTTCCGGTACGGCAAATTCTACTTTTAGTGGGGTAATTTTGGTGAGTTTGGCTATAACTGTAGTAGGAGAGGCATATGCTCCTACACTGACTTGGCGCAGACCGATTACACCATCGAAAGGAGCACGTAGCTCGGTCATGTCAATATTGGCTTTGATGTTTTCTATATCTGCATGAAGCGTAGCGAGTTCTGTCTTAACCTGTTCGTATGCTTCCTTACTTACTGCATCTCGTTGTAAAAGTGCATTCTGTCGGAATACTCGGTCTTCGGCAAGTGGCATTTGTGCCTTTAGACGGTCTAATTGTGCTTGTAACTGACTGTCATTTACTTTTGCCAGCAACTGACCTTTGGTAACAAAACTACCTTCCGTGAAATTAATGTCGATGATTTTTCCCGAAGTTTCGAAAGATAAATCTACCTCTTCGTCGGGCATAAGCTTACCACTGACAAATAACTGGTCGGTCAGTAAATGCGGTTTAATGATCTGTGCATTTACATTCAGACTTTTCTTTTTATTTTGTTTTTATTGTTGGGCTAGCTTCATTTAGTTCTTCATTTTCTTTGGGAGTGAAATTATGGATTCCTAAGCCGATTAATCCGGCTCCTACCAGAATGATAATTCCCCATTTTACTCGTTTGTCCATGTGTTTTTATGGTATAAATTAAGATTTGGAAATAATGATTATTAACTTTGATAACAAACTTAAGGAATTGTTTAAATAGAGAATGCCTTTTTTACAAAAATTTGCAAATAAAAATTCCTTTCATTCTTTTGCCTGTAAACGTAGACTTTAAAGAATGAAAGGAATTACAGCTGTTTTGATAAAATATATTTTATAAATCCTTTAGATATTTAGAAAGATATATTTGCCATTTTCCATAGTCCAAGGAAAGATGTTTTGGTTATTTCTACCAGCTTGTCCCAGTTTATTTTATCAGCTTCATCACCCGGAAGATGATAATCCGGATGCCAGTCTGTATGATACCACATAATTGGAATACCCAGTTTGGCAAAGGTTCCGTTGTCACTACCTCCTACAGGATTGTCCCATGCACGATAATCGGGCTGTAGATTCAGATTGTAATGCTCGATATCTTCTTTCAGCCATTCACCGAAGGCAGGTGTTCCTTTGGTAAAGAAGTATACTACATGCCAGGGGCGTGACTCATCATTATTTCTTCCTATCATGTCGAAATTTAAGTATCCTTTCACTTGCTTGATCTGCGGAAAGGACTGTGCAAAATATTTTGAACCTAACAATCCTTTTTCCTCTCCGTCCCAGAAGGCAAAGATAACAGTACGTTCTGGTTGCTTGCCTGTAGCCAGGAAGGAACGCACAATCTGTAGAACGGCTGAAACTCCCGATGCATTGTCATCGGCGCCATTATAAATCTGATCACCGTCCAGCATGGGATCGTAACCGATATGATCATAATGTGCACCTATTATGACGATCTCGTCCTTGTTCTTTCCATCTATTTTTGCAAGTACATTGCGCATGTGATATTTTTGATGTACTCCCTGTTTGATTAGTTGGATTGAATCGGGATGAACTTGCAACTTGCCTTTTTTCTGTCGTTCTACACGGTATGCTTCAAATGGTTGGAAATAACTGTCGAATACTGGAGAAACACCCCATTGCTGTAATAGCGAAGCAATGTAGTTTCCGGCTATTCTTCCCTCTTCTGTTCCGGCTTCCCGGCCTTTCAGTTCATCTGCTGCCAGGAAACGGACAAAAGCTTCTGCATTTGCTTGGTTGATTTGAGCAAGTCCTTTTTCCTCTGGAGTAGGTCCAGAGTTTTTCTTTGCATATGCATTTGTAGTTGCAAACCACGACATGGTTGCAAGTAGTATACAAAAAGTGAATTTTTTCATGTCTGTTAGATTTAAAAGATTAATAAGCTGAGCGGTATTTCCCTTCTTCTTTGTCCTCCAGTATATTTAAGTAAGAAGCATAACGTGATTCACTGATATAATGGTTTTCCACGGCTTCACGTACGGCGCATCCCGGTTCATGCCGATGGGTACAATTACCGTATTTGCATTTAGCTGAGAACTCAAAGATTTCTTTGAAGTAATGTCCTACTTCTTCGTCTTCCATGTCAAAAGTACCAAACCCTTTAATTCCCGGAGTGTCAATGATATAACCTTCTTCACCTATAGGAAACATTTCAGAGAAAGTCGTAGTGTGCATACCTTTATTATGTACTGTCGATATTTCTCCTGTTTTTATTTTTTGATCTGGAAGGATGGCGTTAATTAATGTCGATTTTCCAACTCCGGAATGTCCGGAAAATAAGGTGACTTTTCCTTTCAGCTCTTTTTTAATTTCTTCGATATCTGTCTGATTTAATGCAGAAATCTTGAAGCAGGGATAACCGATATGTGTGTAAAGATTGGTCAATGCTTCCAGATAATGAAGTTCCTCATCCGAATACCGGTCGATTTTGTTGAATACAAGACAGACAGGTACACGATAAGCTTCTGCTGATGCCAGAAAACGGTCGATGAACGTAGTTGATGTTTCCGGATAGTTGACAGTAACTATCAGCATGCACTGGTCCAGATTTGCTGCAATAATATGCGATTGTTTGGACAGATTTGATGCACGGCGGATAATATAATTTTTCCGGTCTTCTATTTCTGTAATGAAAGCTGTACCTTCAGCGTTGATTGAGATTTGTACCCGGTCGCCTACGGCAATGGGATTGGTACTACGGATTCCTTTCAGGCGGAAGTTTCCTTTGATTTTACATTCTATTTGCCGGTTGTCGTCTGTTTTGACGAGATACCAACTTCCTGTGTTTTTAATGACTAAGCCTTTTTCCAAATTTTTATAGGATGAAAGATAAAGGATGAAGAAAAGCTGATGCATTCTGTTTTCAGAGCGTCGTTGAAGCTTGGTTCTTCATCCTTTATAAAATTAATTAAACAGTCATGATTTCTTTGTCTTTAGCAGCAAGCATATCGTCGATCTGTTTGATATACTTGTCATGAGATTTCTGCAATTTTGCTTCAGAGTTCTTTTGTTCGTCTTCAGGCATACCGTCTTTTACGGCTTTTTTCAAAGCATCGATAGCATCACTCGTGCGTTACGAACGCTGACTTTAGCTGTTTCGCCTTCACCTTTACACTGTTTTGCCAGTTGTTTACGACGCTCTTCTGTCAAAGGAGGAATACCTATACGGATAATTTCTCCATTGTTTTCGGGCATGATACCCAATTCAGAGTCGATAATTGCTTTTTCAATTACACGGAACATGCTCTTGTCCCAAGGTTTTATAGCGATACTGCGTGCATCAGGGGTAGTCACTGCTGCTACATTATTGATGGGGACCATGCTTCCGTAAGAATCTACGCGGATGCCGTCCAGTAAGCGTACGTCTGCTTTTCCTGCACGGATGTGTGCCAGTGCATCTTCCAGATACATAATTGCCATATCCATTTTCTCTTCAGCTCCGCTGAGAATTGTCTTTGAGTCTGCCATATTAAAATTCTAAAGTTTATCGGGTTAGACTTATGCTAAATTAATGTGAACAAAAATACATGATTTTTTATTTTTCTGCAATAGTTTACTGATAATTATGCTAATGGCTATGAGTGATTGTCTGTATTTAGTATGATAAAAGAGCGGGATTTTTATTGTGAATAAATAAATGTGCCTTCTATGAAAAGAGTGTGGGTTTAGTGATGAAATAAACGTTTTGTCCCAATTTTTCTACTTTTTTATGCGAAAAAATAGTTGAAAGATGTTTGATTGAAGAAAAATGTTACTATATTTGCCAACAACAAAACAATAATACATGAACAAATACTCTCTTCATATCACAATGATGGTCGGAATGGGGCGCACTGCAACATTCACATCTGTAACCGGGATGACCCCTCGGGGGTGAGAGATTGTATTTAGGTGTTTCTACGTGTTACACGCCTGTGGACTCAGGCATTTCGTTTTATTTTAATCAATTATTTATTTTGTTTTATCTGACAAGCGGGCTTTCTTGTATGAAAGAACAGTCCTTGTTATAAAAATATAAGTACATGAAGGTATTAAAATTCGGTGGAACATCAGTGGGTTCTGTCAGCAGCATGTTGAATGTAAAGAAAATTGTTGAAGCGGTAGATGATAAAGTAATAGTAGTCGTTTCAGCATTGGGTGGTATAACTGATAAGTTGATTAAGACTTCGACTATGGCTGCCAACGGTGATTCCGGTTATGAAAAGGAGATGAAGGAGATTGTAAACCGTCATATAGAAATGGTTTATACCGTCATTCCGGCAGGACAGAAACGTGAATTGCTGCTTGACTGTGTGAATGAACTGCTGAGTGAACTGAAAGATATTTTTCAGGGAATATATCTTATACGTGATTTGTCGCCAAAGACTTCGGCTACAATTGTAAGCTATGGCGAACGTCTTTCTTCTATTATCGTAGCAACACTGATAGAAGGAGCCCAGTGGTTTGATTCCCGTCTGTTTATTAAAACAGAAAAGAAACACAACAAACATATACTTGATTCGGAACTTACCAATCGTCTGGTTCGTGAAACGTTCCATGAAATTCCTTCCATATCACTTGTTCCTGGATTTATTTCTACTGATAAGACTACAGGAGAAGTGACAAATCTTGGACGAGGCGGTTCCGATTATACAGCTTCTATTCTGGCAGCTGCACTGGATGCCGATGTGCTGGAGATTTGGACAGATGTAGATGGTTTCATGACAGCCGATCCGAGAGTTATCAGTACTGCATATCCTATTACGGAATTGAGTTACGTAGAGGCAATGGAGTTGTGCAACTTTGGTGCGAAGGTAGTTTATCCCCCTACTATTTATCCGGTTTGTCATAAGAATATACCTATTTTAATAAAGAATACGTTCAATCCAGATGCTCCGGGAACTATCGTAAAACAGGAGCTGATCACTCATCGAAAGCCATTAAGGGTATTTCTTCTATTAATGACACGTGTCTGATAACCATGACCGGACTGGGAATGGTCGGTGTGATTGGAGTGAACTACCGAATATTCAAGACATTGGCTGAAAATGGTATCAGTGTGTTCCTCGTTTCACAGGCTTCTTCGGAGAACTCAACGTCTATAGGTGTACGGACCGTGGATGCTGATCTGGCTTGCGAAGTATTGAATGAAGAGTTTGCCAAGGAAATAGAAATGGGCGAAATCAGCCCGATGAAAGCAGAAAGCGGACTGGCTACTGTGGCTATCGTAGGAGAGAACATGAAGCATACACCGGGTATTGCTGGAAAGTTGTTTGGTACACTGGGACGTAACGGTATCAACGTGATAGCTTGTGCACAGGGAGCTTCCGAAACAAATATTTCGTTTGTAGTAGACGGAGCTTCGTTGCGTAAGACATTGAATGTTATTCACGATTCTTTCTTCTTGTCCGAATATCAGGTACTGAACCTTTTCATTTGTGGTATCGGAACGGTAGGACATAGTCTTATCGAACAGATCAGCAGTCAGCAGGAACGACTGAAACGCGAACGTGGACTGATGCTGAATGTGGTAGGTATAGCCAACGGGCATAAAGCTTTATTTACCCGCAGAGGAATCGACCTGTCTAACTATCGTCAGGAATTGGATGAAAAAGGAATACCTTCATCTCCTCAGGTACTTCAGGATGAGATTGTTGGCATGAATATTTTCAATTCTGTATTTGTGGACTGTACTGCAAGCCCAGAAATAGCCGGACTTTATAAGGAATTTTTAAGTCACAATATTTCGGTTGTAGCAGCCAATAAGATTGCCGCATCGTCGGAATATGAAAATTATGCGGAACTGAAGCAGATTGCTCGCCAGCGTGGAGTGAAATTCTTGTTTGAAACAAATGTGGGAGCAGGTCTTCCTGTGATAAATACGATAAACGATTTGATAAACAGTGGAGATAAAATTGTAAAGATTGAAGCTGTACTTAGCGGTACACTGAACTACATATTCAATACTATCAGTGCCGATGTACCTCTTAGTGAAACTATTCATAAAGCAAAAGAAGAAGGATATTCAGAACCTGATCCGCGTATCGACCTGAGCGGGAAGGATGTTATCCGCAAACTTGTTATTCTGGCACGCGAAGCAGGATATCGGTTGAATCAGGAAGACGTAGAGAAGCACTTGTTTATTCCTAACGAATTGTTCGAAGGTTCACTGGATGACTTCTGGAAAAAGATTCCAGCTCTTGACGATGAATTTGAAGCACGTCGTAAAGTATTGGAAAAAGAAGGAAAACACTGGCGTTTTGTAGCTAGTCTGGAAAATGGACATGGAGTCGTGGCTTTGCAGGAAGTAGGCCGGAATCATCCGTTCTATACACTGGAAGGTAGTAATAATATTATTTTGCTTACAACTGAACGATATAACGAGTACCCGATGCTCATTCAGGGTTATGGAGCCGGAGCAGGTGTTACCGCAGCCGGAGTCTTTGCCGATATAATGAGTATCGCAAACATTTAGGCTTATGAAGCACATTATTATTTTAGGCGACGGTATGGCGGACTGGGCCGTACCATCGCTGGGAAACAAAACATTGCTACAATATGCAAATACTCCGTACATGGACAAACTAGCCCAGATGGGACGTACGGGGATGCTGAAAACAGTTGCCGACGGTTTTTCATCCCGGAAGTGAAGTTGCAAACATGTCGGTTATGGGTTACGACCTGCCGTTAGTTTACGAAGGAAGAGGCGTACTTGAGGCTGCCAGTATCGGTGTAGATCTGGAACCGGGCGATATGGCTATGCGCTGCAACCTGATTTGTGTAGAAGGAGATATCCTGAAAAATCATTCGGCAGGACATATCACGACCGAAGAAGCCGACCAGCTGATTAAGTATCTTGATGAGAAATTAGGAACAGACCGTATTCGTTTTTATACGGGGGTACAATATCGTCATTTGCTTGTCATCAAAGGAGGCGACAAACGTCTGGCTTGTGTGCCGCCACACGATGTTCCGTTGAAGCCTTTCCGTCCGAATCTGGTAAAAGCCTTATGTCCGGAAGCACAAGAAACTGCCGACTTGCTGAATGCCTTGATTTTGAAGTCGCAGGAATTGCTTGCCACTCATCCGGTCAATCAGAAGCGTATGGCAGAGGGAAAAGATGCAGCCAACAGCATTTGGCCATGGAGTCCGGGGTATCGTCCGAAGATGGAACCTTTATCACAGAAATACCCTTCCATTCATAGAGGATCGGTCATTACGGCTGTCGATTTGATTCGTGGTATCGGACGTTATGCGGGTTTGCGTTGTATAGATGTAGAGGGAGCTACCGGACTTTACAATACGAATTACGAAGGTAAGGCTCAGGCGGCTATCGAAGCGTTAAAAACTGATGACTTTGTTTACCTGCATATCGAGCTAGTGATGAGGCCGGACATGAAGGAGATATAGACTTGAAGCTGAAAACCATTGAATATCTGGACAGCCGTGCAGTCGGACCTATTTACGAAGAAGTAAAAAACTGGGATGAGCCGGTAGCGATAGCTGTGTTGCCCGATCATCCTACTCCGTGCGAACTGCGTACACATACAGCCGAACCGATACCTTTCCTGATTTATTATCCAGGTATTGCTCCCGATAGCGTGCAGAGTTACGATGAAATAGCCTGTCGGGAAGGAGGATACGGTACGATGGAAAAAGATGAGTTTATGAATGAGTTTATGAATTTACACTAGAGAGTTATGAAATATTACAGTACAAATAAGAAGGCTTCCGACGCAACACTTGAGGAAGCTGTAGTACGTGGACTGGCAGGCGATAAAGGTTTGTATATGCCTCGTGCCATCAAGGCTTTGCCTCAGTCTTTTTATGATGAGATAGAAAATCTTTCGTTTCAGGAAATAGCTTATCGTGTAGCCGATGCTTTTTTCGGTGAAGATGTTCCTGCCGAAACGTTGAAACACATTGTATACGATACACTTAGCTTTGATGCTCCGGTAGTGAAGGTGAAGGACAATATTTACTCGCTGGAACTGTTTCATGGTCCTACATTGGCTTTTAAGGATGTAGGTGGACGTTTCATGGCACGCTTGCTGGGATATTTCATCCGTAAGGAAGGCAAGAAACAGGTGAATGTACTGGTTGCTACTTCCGGAGATACAGGCAGTGCCGTAGCAAATGGTTTTCTGGGGGTAGAAGGGATTCATGTATATGTGCTTTACCCGAAAGGTAAAGTCAGCGAGATTCAGGAAAAGCAGTTTACTACACTCGGACAGAATATAACGGCTATTGAAGTAGACGGTACGTTCGACGACTGTCAGGCACTGGTAAAGAATGCCTTTATGGATAAGGAACTGAACGAACATATGCAGCTCACTTCGGCAAATTCTATCAATGTGGCTCGTTTCTTGCCTCAGGCTTTTTATTATTTCTATGCGTATGCACAGATGAAAAAGCAAGGAAAAGCAGACAATTTGGTGATTTGCGTGCCTAGCGGAAACTTCGGAAACATAACAGCCGGCCTGTTTGGTAAGCGTATGGGACTACCCGTGAAACGCTTCATTGCGGCAAATAACCGTAATGACATCTTTTATCAATACCTGAAGACTGGAGAATACAGTCCTCGCCCCTCAATAGCAACCATTGCCAATGCTATGGATGTAGGAGATCCGAGTAATTTTGCCCGTATCCTCGATTTATATGAAGGTAGTCACGATGCTATAGCATCCGAAATTAGTGGGGAGACTTATACCGACGAACAGATACGTGAAACAGTACAGAAAACTTACGAAGAAACCGGATATCTGCTCGACCCTCATGGTGCATGTGGGTATCGTGCCTTGGCAGAAGACTTGCAGCCTGAAGAAAACGGAGTCTTTCTTGAAACTGCTCATCCGGCGAAGTTCCTGCAAACAGTAGAAGCGATTATCGGTACAGAAGTAAAGATACCCGAAAAGCTACAGGCTTTCATGCGTGGTACAAAACAAAGTGTACCTATGCAAAAAGACTTTGCGTCGTTTAAAGCTTATCTGCTGAAACAGTAGTGATTGACAGCTTTTTATGATTCATTGGGGAAAGTGTTTTTATTTTTGCTGAAAAGACAGAGAAAACATGCTGATGTTTTTTTTATTTTTCTACAAAAAGTTGTACTTCTTTGTACAAAAAAATGAGGCTTTTTCCTGATGTTTTATCAGCTTTCCGAACTTGTCTTAAAATGAAGTATAAAGTAAAAATCTTATAGGTTGAAACTTTAATAGTAAAAAATCTCCTGCTTTTAGCCATATAATCAGCATGAATAAAGCTAAAGCAGGGGATTTTTTGTACTCTAACGTATGGATACAATATAAGTAAGTCTGTTATTTTCTATTTTGAGCTTCAAAAGAATGTTAGTTTGCTGGTAGAAAGTTAATATAGATT
>ENA-OQBJ01000340-OQBJ01000340.1-human-gut-metagenome-genome-assembly--contig:-NODE-340-length-25036-cov-4.014734_pt1 | contig 25036 bp, 34 predicted proteins | sample MGYA00242743_ERZ504545 | MGnify/ENA primary metagenome ERZ504545 (study PRJEB26092, sample SAMD00036252) | human gut metagenome | host: Homo sapiens | study: EMG produced TPA metagenomics assembly of...
CGTTCGTCGGACAGGTCCAGGAAGAAGGGCTTGAGCTGCATGGTGGTGAGCATGCCCTTGTAGGTGATGGTGCGTGCGGACAGGGACGCGAAGTAGATGCCCACCTCATGTTCCACACGCTTGCGAATGCGGAAGGTCTTACGATCGAGCTCGATGCCACCGAGCTTGCCTTCCGGATCGGCCACGACCAGCGTCTTGAACGCCGGCATGCTGGCCAACGCCTGCAGGCCGAGTCCGTCCGGATTGGTGGGTACGACGCGCCATGCGAGCACTTCGAGGCCCTCTTCGCGCACGATCTTGGAAATGGCCTGCTCCTGCTGGCCGGAAGTGGCGATGTCGCGATCCAAGAAGGCGATGCCCGCGGCGTAATGGCCTTCTTCAGGAAGCTCCACACCGGCCGTGGCACGCATGAATTCGTCGGGCATACTCATGAGAATGCCTGCGCCGTCGCCCGTGTTCTCCTCGCGCCCACGGCGCCACGATGGTTCAGATTGACCAGCACCTCGATGGCGTCATCGACGATCTTGCGTTCCGGACGCTTGTTGAGGGTGGTGACCATACCCACGCCGCAAGCATCATGCTCGGCTCCAGAATCGTACATACCTTGGGAATCATGGATCGTCAGATCTAACGGGGCGTGGAAAGTCACCGAAACCACCTTCAATGTTTTTGGGCAAGAAAAGTCTTGCGGTTCTTTAATGCGTGGTTTAGAATACCGCGCCAGTATGTCAGCAACGTTGCACGTGTCCATATAACGAATGGCTATTTTTGTCAATGCCTCGCAGAGGATTTAGCCCATGAACGCATACTTCGCATGTCATGCTCATGCGCACGCACTTCACTTATGCTCATTAACCCGGTCAATCCAGTGTTTCCAACAGCTCCGTGATGATGGTGTCGTTGAGCAGTCGGCCTCGCAAAGTGGGTATGGCGCGGCCATCAAGCATTGTGATCAGCCCGTCGTGTTCAAGCTCAATCCATTTTTGTTCAGGAATCAAGTGGCTGAATTGTCTGGTGTCGAGTCCTTCACGAATGCGCAGGCCCAACATGATGGTCTCTTCGATGTCCTCGGCGCAGTGATGCGTTCACTGCCGGCCCATGGCACATTGCCCTCATTGATGGCGGTGCCCCACAATCGCGGATGCGCGATATCCCAGGAGCGCAATCCTTTGCCGTCTTCGCAATCGCCATAATGCGAATGCGCACCGGGACCGAGACCGGCCCAATCGACGTTCCTCCAATAGCCAAGGTTGTGTTGCGACTCGTATCCGGGACGAGCCCAATTGCTAATCTCATACCATTCGAGGCCGGCTTCGGTGAACATCGTGTCGGCGATTTCGTATTTGTTCGCTTCGTCGTCATCGTCCGGTCTCGACAACGTGCCCGCCGCGATCCGTCGTCCCATTTTCGTATTCGGCGCGATGGTGAGCGCATATGCGGAAATATGGTTGACGCCCAAATCGATGGCGGTGCGGACGGATGTGCGCCAATCGTCAAGGCTCTCCCCCGGCGCGCGTAGATCAGATCGACGCTGGAACGCATGCCTGCTGCATTGGCCGCTGCGATTCCGGCGGCGACGTTTTCCGGCGTATGCGTACGGTCGAGCGTTGCAAGCACATGCGGTACCGCGGATTGCATGCCGAAGGAAATACGATTGAAACCGCCGTCTGCGAGTTCTTTCACATAGTCGGCATTCACCGTGTCGGGATTCGCTTCGGTGGTGATTTCCGCGTCATCGGCGATGCCCCATGTGGCGCGTACCGCATCCAGCATGGCGACCAAATCGCTTGCCTTGAGTGTGGTCGGCGTACCGCCGCCGAAGAAGACGGTTGCCACCTTCGGCTCGTTGATACCGTGCGTTGTCTGCCAATCGCGGACAATCGCCATTTCGCGGATAACCATGTTCGCGTAGTTGCCGCGTGACGCGCCCGCGCCCATGTCCACGGCCGTGTAGGTGTTGAAGTCGCAATAGCCGCAGCGACGTAAGCAAAACGGAACATGAATGTAGATTTCGAACGTCACGAAAGGCTCAGCCTTCGGACTTCTGCGCGGCGCGAATCTTGTCCTTGGTGTCGCGGTCGTTGCCCGCTTCGCCGGTGGACAGGGCTGCGATGAACGCCTCCTGCGGCACTTCCACATGGCCGAGCATCTTCATACGCTTCTTGCCGGCCTTCTGCTTTTCGAGCAGCTTACGCTTACGGGAGATGTCGCCGCCGTAACACTTGGCGAGCACGTCCTTGCGCAGGGCGCGGATGGTTTCGCGTGCGATGATTCGAGAACCGATGGCAGCCTGGATGGGAATCTCGAACTGCTGACGCGGAATGAGCTCACGCAGCTTCTTGGTCATCATCACGCCATAGCTGTACGCCTTGTCACGGTGCACGATGGCGCTGAACGCATCGACTTTCTCGCCTTGAATAAGGATGTCGACCTTCACCAGATCGGCAGACTGTTCGCCATCCTCGTGGTAGTCGAGCGACGCATACCCCTTGGTACGGCTCTTCAGTTGGTCGAAGAAGTCGAAGACGATTTCGGCGAGTGGAATACGGTAATGCATTTCCACACGGTCGGCGGAAATGTATTCCATGGTGCCATCTGGCCACGGTGGTCTTGGCACAGGTCCATCACCGCACCGATGAAATCCTTCGGCGTGATGATGTCGGCGGCAACCATCGGTTCGACGATCTTCTTGATCTTGCTTCGGGGAATTCGCTCGGATTGGTGACGCGATGCACGGAATTGTCTTCCGCGGTGACCTCGTACGGCACGTTCGGCGCGGTGGAGATCAGGTCAAGGTCGAATTCGCGGCTCAAACGTTCGGTGACGATCTCCATGTGCAGCAAGCCCAGGAAGCCGCAACGGAAGCCGAAGCCCAACGCCACGGAGGTTTCCGGTTCGTAGATGAGGGCCGCGTCGTTGAGCTTGAGCTTGTCAAGCGCCTCGCGCAGTTCCGGATATTGCGCGTTGTCGATTGGGAACAGGCCGGCGTAGACCATTGGTTGCGGATCACGGTAGCCTTCGAGCGGCTCGGTAGCCGGATTTATGGCGGAGGTGATGGTGTCGCCCACCTTGGACTGGCTGACGTCCTTCGCTCCGGTGATCACATAGCCGACCTCTCCTGCGCCAAGTGCCTTGGTGGGCATCATGTCGGGCTGATCACGCCTATTTCGATGGGGTCATGCGTCATGCCGATACCCATCATGTGCAGCTTCTCGCGCGATTTCAGTTCACCGTCGACCATACGAATGTAAGTGACGATGCACGATAGGAGTCGTATACGGAGTCGAAAATGAGCGCGCGGGCAGGCGCGTCCGGATTGCCCGTCGGCGCGGGCACTTCGGCGACGATACGGTCGAGCAGTTCGGCGACGCCTTCTCCGGTTTTGCCGGAGACGCGCAACACATCGGACGGGTCACAACCAATCAGCCGGCGATTTCCTCGGCATGCTTGTCGGGTTCGGCGCTGGGCAGGTCGATTTTGTTGAGCACGGGGATGATGGCCAGATCATGGTCGATGGCCATATACAGGTTGGACAGCGTCTGCGCTTCAATGCCCTGCGTGGCGTCGACAAGCAGCACCGCACCCTCACATGCGGCCAACGCTCGGGACACCTCGTATGTGAAGTCCACATGGCCGGGGGTATCAATCATGCCGAGTGTGTATTCGGTGCCGTCAACCGTCCACGGCACGCGCACGGCCTGCGATTTGATGGTGATGCCGCGTTCCTGCTCGATATCCATGCGGTCGAGGAAGCGATCGCGCATCTCGCGCTCCGGCACGATGCCACTCAACTGCAGAATACGGTCCGCCACCGTTGATTTGCCGTGATCGATATGCGCGATGATGCAAAAGTTGCGAATCAACGACTGATCGGTGTACCCGGGCTGATTATGCTGTTGGCCCACGCCATCCTCCTCTGGAAATATTCGACGCAAACGATTCTAACTGGTAGTGTCGGCATGTCCTTCCGCGACACTCTTATACGCATTGGCGATTTATCCGCGTGCCATGTTATCATCATCGTTTGTATGTCTTATAGCAAACGTCGTTTGGAGAAATAGTGGCAAACATCAAGTCGCAGAAGAAGCGCGTTCTCACCAACGAGAAGGCGCACAAGCGTAACGTGGCCGTGAAGTCCAGCCTGAAGACTGCCGTTCGCGCCACCCGCGAAGCCATCGCCGCTGGCGATAAGCCGCCGCCGAAGCCGCCTACAAGGTCGCAGCCCAGAAGCTCGACAAGGCCGCCGGCGCTGGCGTGATCCACAAGAACCAGGCTGCCAACCGCAAGTCCGGTCTCGCTGTGGCCATCAACGCTCTCTGAGTTTTCATAACTCACAGCTTGTAAGAAGCCCCGCAGGAAAACCTGCGGGGCTTCTTCTTTTTTACATTTCGTACTCTGTTGAAAATGCTCACTTACGCTTGATATCGTCATCATTCCGATCGGGATGGATGACCGGACGTTTGAGATATTTGGCTTCGCTCGGCAGGTAGGTGTTATGCCTGGCCAAAGCCCCCGGCAATTGAATGTCGAAAAACACGGAGATAAGCCGCATGGCCACCATCAGCACCACAATCAGCACATCAAGCACGACTTCGGCGGGAAAACTGACGATTCCCTCGTTCACTCCTTTACATACGAGTACCGTCAATACGCATCCAACGGCTGAAGGCACCGCGTACCAATGCTTGTCGCGGATCACCATGGGCACCTCGTTGATGAGCATGTCACGGATGAGTCCGCCGCCAAGTGCCGTGAACATGCCCAGGAACACTGCCGTGGTGCCGGACATGTGGTACATCATGGCTTTGGATGTGCCGTTGACGGCGTAAAGGCCCAATGCCAGCGCGTCCAATGACAGCATGGACCATTTGAGCTTGTCGACTTCGGGATAAATGATGCTACGGCCACAGCTGCGAGCAGTGCGGTGATCACCAGCTTTGTCGGAGACGCCTGCGGGAGGAAGCGCTCCGAGCAGCACATCACGAATGATGCCACCACCCAATGCGGTGAGCCATGTGGTGACGAGAATCGCAAAAATATCATAGCCTTTGCGTACGGCGGCGAGCCCGCCGACCATGCCGCAGCAGAAGGTCGCCAGATATTCGATACCTATGAAGAAGCCGTTGCTTTCCAGCGCCACTTCCATGGCCACTCCCCTTCCCTCACATATTTCTTTTCCAACCAGCTGTTAAAAATAGCACAATATGGGGCAAGAGCTGCAATAAAAAAAGCCGGAGGGCGGCACGTACATTGTCAGACCATGTGAACTTGGCCTGAAGCACGCGCCACCCTCGGCGGCCATTACAGCTATATGTCAGCCAATAATCGCTAACGGGAAAATCAGCAGACCTTCCACATCCAGTTGTGTGGGTCTTCGATCTCGCCAAGCTGGATGCCGAGCAGCTGGTTGCGCAGTGCGAGGGTGAACTCGCCGGAACCGCCGTCGGCGACGGTCACATCGAACTTCTCGGACTTGAAGCGACCGATCGGGGTGATGATGGCGGCGGTACCGCAGGCGAACACCTCGGTGACTTCGCCGGACTTGATGTCCTCAAGCAGCTGGTCCAGAGCGATCATGGTCTCGACCACATCGTGGCCGTTGTCCTGGATGAGCTGGATCAGGGAGCGGCGGGTCACGCCCGGCAGGATGTTGCCGGTCAGGGACGGGGTTTCCACGTGGCCGTCCTTGTGCACGACCATCATGTTCATGCCGCCAAGCTCCTCAAGGTAGGTCTTGGTGGCGGCGTCGACGAAGCACACCTGCTGGCAGCCGTGGTCGATGCCGGTGTACTCACCAAGCAGGGATGCGGCGTAGTTGCCACCGCACTTGGCGAAACCAGTGCCGCCAGGGCCGGTGCGGAACCACTTGTCTTCAACCCAGATGCTGACCGGCTTCACGCCGCCCGGGAAGTACGGTCCGGACGGGGAGGCGATCACGCAATAATCCACTTCCTGCGGAGCGCGCACGCCAAGGAACGGTTCGGAGGCGAACATGAACGGACGCATGTACAGCGTGTATTCGCGACGGGACGGAACCCAGTTCACATCGCGCTTGACGAGGGCGGCGACGGAGCCGATGAAGTCGTCGATCGGCAGTTCCGGCAGGTACAGGCGCTTGGCGGAGTTCTGGAAACGCTCGGCGTTCGCGTCCGGGCGGAACAGCCAAGTGGAGCCGTCGGCGTGACGGTAGGCTTTCAGACCTTCGAAGCATTCCTGGGCGTAATGCAGAACAGATGCGCCCGGATCCATCTTCAGCGGCGCGTACGGCTCGATGCGGCGGTCCGACCAGCCTTCACCCTTGGTCCAGGTCATGTGGGCCATGTTGTCGGAGAAGACCTGACCGAAAGCCGGCTTGTCGATGAGTTCGGCGCGCTTGGCGTCGGATGCCGGGTTGTCGTTCGGGAGCACGGTGAACTTCTCGGCGAGCTTGTCAAGCTCCGCCGAATCGTGATGATTCTGTTCAGTCATTCTTTACTTCTTCTAGTTGCATCAGCCACCCAAAGGCGGCCAGCGGTTATTGGTCTCCGGCGCTTGTGGCGCCGGGTTCTGGTATGTACTCTCTCACACCATAAACGCTTTCGATAACCGGCGTTCGCGATATGAGATAACGATCCTCATAAAGCAGGAAGGGGCCCATACGGACCCCTTCCTCACCGGCTACCTCATGCTTGTGGAGCAGCCAGTATAGACAACGATACGGCTCACTCAGCGTCAGCAGCCGGAGCGGCAGCGGCGTCAGCAGCCGGAGCGGCCTCAACCGGTGCGGCATCTTCCGGCACCTCGACGGTGACGACGGATTCTTCCGGATCCTCGACATCGAGTACGACGCCTTCCGGCAGCACGACGTCCTTGGCGAAGACCTTGGAACCATCGGTCAGGCCATCAACGTTGACCACGATCTTCTCCGGCAGGTTGGCGACATCGGCGCGGACCTTGAGCTCCTGGATGTCGACGAATGCGACAGCAGCGCTTCGGGTGCCTTCGACGAACACCGGCACCTCGACGTCGATCTTCTCGCCGGCCTTGACCTCGTAGAAGTCAACGTGCTCGACGATGCGCTTCACCGGGTTGCGCTGGACGTCCTTGACGACGGCCATCTTGGTCTCGTCACCATACTTGATGGTGAACAGGGCGTTGGTGTGACGCAGAGCCAGAGTGGTCTCCTTCATCGGCAGCTGCACGAAGGTCGGATCCTCGCCGCCGGCGTAAACGGTGGCCGGGATGAGGTTCGCGACGCGCATGCGGCGGGCAGCACCCTTGCCGAACTCGGTACGAGCAGCACCTTCAAGAGTGATGGTGGTAGCCATAATCAATATCTCCTTGATACATCGTTCTTATGTTTCGGCGCACCGACGAGCCGCATAAAAAACCCAAGGAGTTTCATATCATACGCCAAGTCGATAACGGAGGCGGAACCTCCCTCGCCAAGACAACAGTTATCTAGTATACATGGTGCGCTGACATTTCCCTGCAATCAGAGGAGCAAGGTGCATAAAACGCGGACTATGCGCAAACCCACGTACAATCGTAGTCAGACAAGCACCAACCAGTGGTAAGGAATCAGAAAATGGCAACGACGCATGACCATTCCGCGCTCATCCGCAACATTCAGCTCGCGACTGGCGTCACGACCGTCGCAGCGACGGGATTGCTCGCGGCGTCAGCACATATGCTGTTCCGCTTTGCCATCGACACGCAGTGGAAGCATTCCATTTTCCATCAGGCGCTGATCGCTCCGGATCGCGAGGGAAAGATGAACCAAGGCGAGGCCAAAGAGGCCGAGCAATGGTTTTCCGAAACGAAACAGCCGGTATCCATCACCAGCCGCGATGGGCTTAAGCTGCATGGCTGGCTCTTCGATCCGGATTGCATCGACCCGACGCCGCATATATATGCCATCTGCGTGCATGGCTATACCGGAGCCCCTGAAGAACAAGCCAAATGGGCACACCGCTATGCCCGCATGGGCTTCACCGTCCTCGCACCATCCCAACGGCCCAGGATCTGAGCGAAGGACGATATGTAGGCATGGGATGGTTGGAGCGCAATGATCTGCTTGATTGGATACGGCTGATTGTGGATAGCGACGATCAAGCACGCATTCTCCTATTCGGAGGATCCATGGGAGCCACGACGGTGATGATGACGACCGGCACGCCGGAACTGCCACGCAATGTCATCGCGGCAATCGCCGAAAGCGGATACACTTCCGCCCGCATGGAATTCATAGACAGCGCGCGAGGCATGTTCCACATGCCAAAGCTTCTCGCCTCGGCATGTGTGGACGCGGCGGGTCTGATCTGCAAGCGCCGTGCCGGCTATGATTTCACCGAAGCGTCCTGCATACCGTCATTGCGGCATACGGTCATTCCGATGCTGTTCATCCATGGAGGAAAGGACCGCATGGTCAGCCCACGTTTCCTCGACATGAACTACAACGCCTGCTCCAGCATCGACCGCGAACGTCTGCTGGTTCCGGACGCCGATCATATGGAAAGCTCCGCCGTGGATCCGAAACGCTACTGGGACACCGTATACGGATTCATCCGTCGTTCATTCAAGATCTGACAGCCGAACCCCAAAAAATATAAGCGGTAATGGAAACGCCTCCGGCGAAAGATGGCGCCCCTCACCGCCCGAAGTTCTCAAGACATGCCCGATGCCCGTTCCGTCAGTGCCGTTCTCCCGGATTGCATATCTGCATGGCGACGCCATCCTCCATAATATGGAATCCATGCTTCTCATAGAACGTGGCATTCTTGCTTTCCTCAGGCATAACCTCGATATACAGGTAATCGTGGTACCGCTGCTTGACCATGCCGACAAGATGTCCGGCAATGCCGCGCCCTTGGTATTCAGGATCGACCAGCACATAGTGCATGTATGCCACCATCTCCGTGTCATCAAGCACTCGCACCAGACCCACCAGACGTTCGCCATCCCATGCGCTGAATACGGTGGATGACCCCATCAACGCCTTATGCAACCGTTCAGGATATTGACCGGACACCCAGCCGACTGAAAGAAACAGTCGCTGGGTCTGTTCCTTGGTGAATTTCTTTTCATCCGTATATGTGATAACCATATGGCAAGCATAGAATTGCCGGTATGAAACCGTCTCCTTCTATCTTTGCATACGAAACACAAGTGTCTCGGCCACTCCCCTCATGTATCGAAGTGCGCGGAGCCCACGTACATAATCTGAAAGACGTCGACATCGACATCCCGCTCAACAGCATGGTCGGCATAGCCGGAATCTCAGGCTCAGGAAAAAGCTCCCTCGCGCTTGGCGTGCTGTACGCGGAGGGATCACGACGCTATCTGGAAGCGCTATCGACCTATACAAGAAGACGTATGACCCAGGCAAGCCGCGCAACCGTCGACGAGGTGCGTCATATTCCGGCGGCATTGGCACTGCATCAGCGTCCATCAGTGCCTGGAGTCCGTTCCACGTTCGGCACAATGAGCGAACTGCTCAACAGTCTGCGCCTCCTGTTCTCCCGGATCGGATCGCACGTGTGCGAACACTGCGGAGCACGCAACCAACCCACGATGAACGTTGCCGCCGAGCTTCCGATGCATTGCACGTTCTGCGGCGGACTCATGCATCCGCCATCAGCGGAGGATCTCGCATTCAACGCCGCGGGCGCGTGTCCGACATGCTCAGGCACCGGAATCATGAGGGAAGTCGACCGTTCCGCCTTGGTACCGGATGAGTCGAAAAGCATTGACGAGGGAGCCGTGCTGCGTGGGGATCGTTGATGTGGGATTTGATGAAGCAAGTATGCGGGGCCATGGGAGTACGTACCAACGTACCGTTCAACCAACTCACCGAACAAGAACGAGATATCGTGTTCGCCGGCCCAGCCATCAAGAAGCACATCCTATACAAGCCGAAAAAAGGCGACGATTTCGCCGAACTCGACTTCACGTACTACAACGCCGTATACACCGTGGAGAACGCCCTCACCAAAGCCAAGGACGAAAAAGGGCTTAAACGTGTTGCGAGGTTCCTCAAAGAGCGTCCCTGCAGCGATTGCGGAGGGACCAGACTTTCCGAACGCGCCCGCCAGCCACGTATCAGAGACATCAATCTGGCTCAGGCAACCGCGATGTCTCTGGACGCACTCGTTTCCTGGGTAGGTCCGTGCCGGAATCGCTGGAACCACATATGCGCACCATGGCGAGCGCCATCTGTGAATCGTTCCTCAATACGTCACGGCGTTTATTGGAACTCGGTCTCGGGTATCTGTCCTTGGACCGCGCCGGAGCCACGCTGTCCACCGGCGAGCGCCAACGCGTGCAGCTTGCCCGCGCCGTGCGCAATCGCACCACAGGCGTGTTATATGTGCTGGATGAGCCGTCGATTGGGTTGCATCCCGCGAATGTCGACGGACTGCTCGGTGTCATGCGTGACCTGGTGGCTGATGGCAATTCCGTGGTAGTGGTCGATCATGACACTCGGGTGCTGGCCGAAACCGATTATCTCATCGAGATGGGGCCAGGTGCCGGCGCAAAGGGCGGTCAGGTGATTGCGCAGGGAACGGTGCCGCAGGTGATTGATACCCGCGAATCGCGCATCGCGCCGTTCCTTGCCCAGGGTGGCAACGTTCATGACCGTGTGCGTGACAACATTGACGCCCATGAAATCTTCTCCGCAGGACGAATTCATATGGAAACCGACCGTCTGCATACCGTCGGCCCGTTATCGGTAGATATTCCCCGTGGACGGCTGACCGCCGTAACAGGGGTATCCGGTTCCGGCAAGACGACGATGGTACTGGAGATGTTGATGCCCGCTTTGCAGTCGCGGATCGACAGGTCGCCGCAGCGACGCAGGTGCGGCTCCTCGAGGCGGACGGTGTGTCCAAGGCACATCTTATCGATGCCACGCCTATCGGCGCGAACATACGTTCCACCGTCGCTACATATTGCGGCGTCCATGACGATCTTCGACGCGCGTTCGCAAAAACAGATGCTGCGCGGACCATCGGTCTGAAAGCGGGGGCATTCTCCTATAACACTGGCAAGCTGCGTTGCGCGACGTGCGACGGCACGGGATCGATTTCGCTCGACGTGCAGTTCCTGCCTGACGTCGATATCGAATGCCCGGCATGCCATGGCTCGCGGTATTCCGATGCAATCGCCGAGCTGAAGCTCCCCTGCACCGACGGAGTGGCGTATTCGATGCCGCAGTTAATGACAATGACCGTCGACGATGCCATGCCTGTCTTACGAGATGTCAAACCGATCCAAACGAAGCTTGCCACGTTGCATGAATTGGGTTTGGGCTATCTTGCGTTGGGCGAGCCAACTCCCGCGCTGTCGGGCGGTGAGGCCCAGCGTTTGAAATTGGCCAGCGAGATGGGGCGGAAACAGCATGATGCGGTATTCGTGTTCGATGAGCCGACAATCGGCTTGCATCCGCTTGATGTTCGCGTGCTGCTGCACGTGTTTGATGAACTTGTAGCGAATGGCGCGACGGTGGTCGTCATCGAACATGATTTGGACGTGATTGCCAATGCGGACTATGTGGTGGATATGGGACCGGGCGGCGGTGAAGCAGGCGGACGCGTAGTATGCGAGGGAGCGCCTTCTCGGATCGCCGCATGTCCGGAAAGCGTCACTGGACGATACCTACAATCGTCGCAATGCTGATATTGTCCCATCTTCGGGCATCTGCAGTCAGTCTGATGATGGGACAGGCAGTTCCCGCCATGCTTGAAGATGATGCAGCGCACGTACGATGTTGCATTGATCAAGTAACGTCCCTTCAGCGGCGCACATGGTGGGATACCACATGCGATGGCGGAGCGTGGCTTGTTTGCCAGTACCTTTGATGAGTTCGCCTTCATCAGAGGCATATTGAAAATGCAGATGACTGAGCAGTCCCCCGTGTCTGAGCACGGAGCGTTCAGGCATGGGCTCCATCGCGATGAGTACGGCGAAGGGATCGGAGGCACCGGCATCGCTAGCGTGGAACACATAGCAGGGTTTGCCTTCCAGCCCCTTGTCGTGCACATGATCGAGCCGATATTCATGTGTTGTGATGGGGGTGCGTTTTTCGTCCAGCCAAGTCAGGTTAAAGCCTGCGACAGCATCATCGTCGCCAACTGCGGACGGCTGCTCGATATGCCATCCACCAATGCGGAATCGCCACTCCTTGCCCGAGGTTTTGCAGGCTTTTGCCCAGAAGCGTCGCGCATCGCCGAGCATCATGATCGCGAACAGCGGCTTGGATCGCATGGCTTTCGTCGAATCCTTCCAAGCCCGGTCAAGGTTCGGGTCATGATTGTTGATCAAATGTTCGAAGCTAATCCAGTCTCCCAGCCAATCGTTCACATTGAAGTCCATGCCAGACGATCCTCTTCTTCTCCCTGTTCGTTATGCAGTTCGTCTTCCAGCGCTATGATGCGGTCGCACCATAGCGCTGCAAGCTCATAATCATGTGTTACGACCAACACCGCTTTGCCACGGTCCGCGAGCTTTCGCAGAAGTCCGCCGACTTGGGTCATATGCAACCGGTCCAGTCCGCTGTCGGTTCGTCCAAAACAATGAATCGCTTATCGCTCATCAAAGCGCAGGCTATAGCCAGCCTCTGCTTTTGACCGCCGGATAAACTCATCGGGTGGCGCTGCACGGAATCCAATAGGTCGAGGTCTCGTAGCACAGCATCGCATCGGTCACGCACAGCGTCATCCATCCCATCAAGTCCCAGTAATGCCTCTTCCCGAACACTATCGGAGAAGAGCTGGTAATTGACGTCCTGCATGACGAGAAATCCGGCACGAGTCAAAGCGCCGCGGCTCGCTTTCGTCCCATTCAATAGCACCATGCCGTTCAACGGAGCGGCAAGACCGCATAGCTACGTGCCAAAGTGCTTTTGCCAACCCCGTTCGACCCCATAAGGCCAAGAATCTCACCCTCGTGAATGTCGAAATCGGGAATATCACGTGCGAATACGGGTGTCTTGCGGCCTAGAAGTCCCCGCTTTGTATGGCCTACACTCAGGCCGCGCACACCAATGACGACCTGTCGCTTGTCCTCGTCGGGCGCAATGCCTCCATGTTGGAGTTTACGATGCACGGCAAGCCTGTATGGTCTGTCATCGAGGGCGCGCAATCCTAATGCCGCGACGCGCTGTTCGGACATCGCCAGAAAATCGGACGCCTCATATTCACCGAGAATCGTACCGTGATCGAACACTATGAAACGGTCCGCTAAATCCGCGCACCATGCAAGACGGTGTTCGGCAATGACGATGGTCATTCCATCAGCTCTCAATCGGGAGACCATGTCATGCAGCCTGCGAATCGCCACCATATCTAAATTACTTGTCGGCTCATCCATAACGATGAGTCCAGGAGCCAGCATGGTCGATGCCGCGACAGCAAGCTGTTGCTTCTGGCCACCTGAAAGCGTCATGATCCTACGACCTAATAGATGCCTGATGTGAAACTGCTCCGCGACATCATGCACGCGTTGCCGAATCCGCGCGGGAGACATGCCCGTATTCTCGCAGGGGAATGCCAGCTCATCGGTGGAATCAGCATTGAAATACTGCGTCTTCGGATTCTGGAATACGCTGCCCACCTGTCCCACATAGCTTTCCACAGGAGCCAATCCGGCGCGGATTCCGCACGTCATATGGATGCCCTGCAAATCGCCGGAATAGAAACCAGGTATCAGACCATTGAGCAAACGTGTGTACGTGGTTTTGCCACAGCCGCTTTGTCCACATAAGATGCAATCTCGCCTTGCGGTATGGCACAGCTGATGTCATTCAGCGCATCGACCTCAGCAGCTTCATCAGCATGATATGCGAATGAGCACCGTTGCGTCCATGCGACTATCCGATTGATATCACTTCCGATACTCACCATGCTCCTCCAATGCCCAATGCCAGAGGAACCGTGCAGATGACCATCCATGCCCAATCAATGCCATGCATGCGGATTTCGGTATGACATGTATGAGGCCCGCGAATGCCGATTCCTTTGGTCAGTGCGGCTACGGACAAATCCTGGGCGACCCCCGTAGCGTTCATCAACAACGGCATCAGGATGTATTCCAAAGACTGAGCCGGATGACGGAGCAGGGCGAATGTCCCCTGGGCGATGCCACGTAATGCCATCGCGTCACGAATCTGATGGTAATCGTCATGGATTGTCGGGAAGAACCGGATGCACACCACACATGGAATCACAATCGTCTCCGGAATGCGCATGCGCCGCAGGGCACACACGAATTGACTGGCCGTAGTCGTGGTGAATGCGTATATGCCGGCAATCAGACAAGGCATCATCATCCGGATGCCGACACAAAGCAAACCAAGCATATGCAACCAGCTGCCGCCATCGTCAAGCGTCGATGCCCAAGTCCCCACTAGTAGCAATACATAGATGCAACCGAAGCGTACCGCAGCCGCCCATCGTCCCGCGCCGAGCAGTGGCAGAAGAAGCAGCAATACTGTAAGCGACTCCACAACCACGTCGACATGGAAGAACAGCAACAGGTTGGCCAATGCCACTAGGTACAGTTTGGTTCTTGGGTCCAGGGCCATCAGATGATGCCGGTCTTCGCAAAATGCTTCTTCAGCATACGCTGCCCAAACCAGCCTCCGAGCAACGCACATACCAGTACCACTATCATGGCAATGAAAAACGTGCCGGTATTGACATGTGCGAACACACCATCGATATAGGACGAGTCCTTGCCACGGGCCTGCAGACTGGCCACATAGGCATCCTTCATGAACCACAACGGCAGAATCGGACCGGTCAGCCCATAGCAGAACACGACATAACTCGCCAGGATACCTGTCTTGCTCCGATAGTCCCCGGCGCGAGCGATGGCATCAGCGATGACCGGAAACACGATGCTCGCAGCAAGGGAAAGGATGAAATGTCCGGATACGAACAAGAACAATCCGACGACGATGCCCATCACGCTAATCGCGCCGAATTTTCCGACCTTGGCAACCAGGAGCATATATACGCAACCACAGATCAATGCGGCGACCGCAGGCAGAAGAATCATGCCGAATCCCATCAAAGCCACGGAACTGAACAGCGTGGCCACGGCGACCAGCACGAAATACAAGGCAGTGAACACACCTATCGTGATGAGATCGGGAATGGTCAGATGCCTCGACTTGGTCGACATGCCCTGCTGCGTCATGGTCAGTCCTTTCGATTGTCATGGGCGGCCAGCCACCAATGTATCGAGGAAACACGGAAAAGACAATAGTTTTTCCTCGTTTTCATGGAAAACTATCCAATCCGCGTCGCGGTAATCCATAAACCATCCATACCCAGAGACAATGAAACGACGCCCCGAGTCAACGTCCTCGCTCCAGTCTCAGACGACAAGGCAATATCCCAATGCCGCGGCCATCACAGGAACCACCACCGACGTCAGCACATATCCCACGAACACGGTGATCCGCCCACCGCGCAACAACGTCACGGATTCGTTCATCATGGTGGAGAATGTGGAGAATCCACCAAGGAAGCCGGTCGCCAACATCACATGCGCGGGATCCGACAGAAACCGGCGTGAGTACAGACCTGCAATCACGCCTGCCAGGAATCCGGCAATACTGTTGATCACAAAGGTCGACAAAGGAAATGCCTTATGCCAAGAAGCTTTGATAACGGAATCACAAACATACCTTGCGGCGGCGCCGAGACCACCACACAGGCACACCGATACGGCGATGACCGCATTATTCATCAGTCCGCCTCCTTGCCCATGGCATGGCGATCACCATCGTTATGCTCAGTACCGGCAAACCGCAGCCCGACATGCGCGCCAACGTATGCCAGCAGACAGCCCACGATGAAGGTCGTGCAACAATACGCCGCACAATCCATGGCTTTGCGTCATGCAGCATAGTGAATTCCTCGAGGGCGAGAGTGGACATGGTGGACAATCCTCCACACATGCCCATGCCACATCCACGGTTCACATATTCCTTCGCGCGTCCCACGGTTCTGCGGGTTCCTCCCAGCCATGCCGAAAGCGCCGCGTATACGAAGCAGGCGGCCATATTCGCCGCGAATGTGCCGATATGGAATGCGCCGCAGTCGGGAATGACCGAACAAGCGTAGCGTAATGCGGTTCCGATGCATCCCCCAAGGAACACCACGCATATGAGATCGACTCGAATGATATGTTGTCGTGCCATGTATCTTCTTTCCAGCGAGGTGCCGAACCAATATGACAGACATGGAAGAATGGCGATGCCACAACCGCTGAAAGCCATAAGGTACAGCACACCCTATGTCGTAGGAACCATCAGCGGGTTTGCGGTTCGAAGCCTGTAACGGCTTCAGGCGAGTCCCATCACCGCAGTCCAGTATATCCGGCACGCGAGGCCGTCCGTACCATCATTCACGATGCGGACAACTTCCCCGGACTACCGCAACGTACGATCCATAACCGTCGCCAATAGCGCGGCGACCCCCAAAACCGCAACTGTGATGCCAATGCCGTGGAGCCCTCCATCAGTGACCGTCTCACCGAAGAACACGCCACTCAATGAGGACGCACCGATAGACCCGATATAGATGGACGTGCGCAGCAGACCAGACGACGTGCCAATATGCTCGGATGCCGCTCGGCGATATAGCACGGTCTGACTGGTCGACATGCTGAGTCCCAACACCAGTCCCGCGACAGCGGAGGCGGTCAACGGCAATACGACCATGCCAGCGGATGACGTGCAAGCCAACAACATGCCCACCGCCACCATCGCCGAACAGCACACCATCAACGGCAGGCGCACTATCGGCTTCTTCGCGATGGATAACGAAGCCACTGTCGCCACCACCCCCATCGGAATGATGAACATGCCGGAAACACCGGCGTTCATATGGCAGGCATCCTCCAACCACTGGGGCAAGGCGTACATGACCACATAAGCGCCAAGCATGGTGAGCATCGCACGCAGAAAATTCAACGTCATCGCATTATCCGCCGCGAGTGAACGCACATCGACGAAAGGCGTTGCCGCATGCAACTCCCACGCGACAAAAGCCAACAAAGCGATGACAGTGACGCAACCGGACACCTTGTCGAGAGTAGGCAAACTCATAAGAACAATCAGCAGCGCGCTGATTGTGATGGAGAATAGCAACAGACCCATGACATCGAGATGCGCGATGAAGAAGGATACGGTCATGCGATGTTCATGCTTCGCATCGGGCTCGATGCTTGCCAATCCCAGCACAATCGTGATGATGCCGACCAACACGTTGACGAAGAAGGTGGAGCGCATCCCAAAAAGGTGACCAACAGGCCGCCCAACGGTGGACCGACAGCGATGAGCACCAGTCCCACCATAGCGAGAATGGAAAGGACCAACGAAGGCGGTTCCGCCAATCCCATGCGATCAGCCCGTCTGCGAACCAGCAGCATGGCAGCAGGATAGCCACAGGATGTGCCCGCACCAATAAGCACACGCGACGTCAGCAGCACGCCGAGATTCGGGGCGAAACCACCCAGTAGTCCTCCAATCATGACCAATGCCGCACCGGCCATGAACACCGAGCGAGGACCAATGATCTCAGAAAGCTTGCCCGCCGTCGGCTGCGCGATGGCACATGTCAGGTACAGCGCAGATATCAGCAGGGTCGCCCTTCCGGCATCAATCCGCAAATCATGTGAAATCGGTGCGAGCGCCGTCGAGATAAGCGTGCTGTTGACAGGGTTGAGACCGACCCCAAATATCATCGCCATGATGAAGGTCTTGGGAAACGCGGGAGTTTCTCTTGTCTTATCAGCCGTCTTCATCGCGTGTCGCCTCCCGTCGGCAGCGATTCCGTGGCGGCGATGCGTTCGATCAATGTGGTCGCAGCGGCGAGGTCCCCGCGCTCGCCGTCATCCAATGCATATTCGATGGCATGCGCCAGCCAAGTTGTTTGGCTAGCGGTTACGTGGGCGAGGAACGCATGTCCTTCATCGGTCAAGCCGACCAGTCGACGACGACGATCTTTCGAATCGGCATGCTGTGTGACATACCCTGTGGACCTCAGTAGTTCAAGACGCTGGGTGATGGCCTGTTGCGATACGTGTTCGTACGCGGCCAAAGTCGATACCGACAGTTCTCCCTCGGTATCCAGCCGCTTCAACATGGCAAGCTGCGAAGCGTGATGCCCCGTTCCGCGATGCCGGCCTCATGCTTCATCCGAGCTTGCAGCCTGCTGACCGCAATCGCCAATTCCATGGCGACATCCGATGTCGAATATTCGTCTTTCGTATCCATTTCGATTGCCTCCAGCTGGCCACCATAGCACTTACACAAGCTACTTGTGCAATCTGCTTGCGGATTTCCTCGCATGACGCCACTCGCCGCAAGGCTTCAAACCGTTATCGCCCTGAACAACAAAAAGGGCCATCCCACTTTTGCAGGATGGCCCTCCATATAAGAACAACAGACCTCAGGCAAGTTTGCCGTAGGCTTCGGCATCCACCGGCTCGAGCCATTCGTTGCTCATGGATGCCGGATCGCCCGCAGACCATGAAGGTAGATGCGAGCATGATTCGCCGGGGGCGGCGCCATGCCAGTGCTTCGTATCCGCGGGGATGCAGACGGCCTGCCCGGCCTTGAGCTCCTTTGGCTCCTGTCCCTCGATCTGGTAGTAGCCGCAACCGCCGACCGCGATGAGTACCTGCGCCGCGTTGTGATGGATGTGCCAGTTGTTGCGGCAACCCGGCTCGAAGGTCACGTTATGGATGGCAATCTGCGGAGTCTCGAGCACCGGAGCAAGGTAGCTCTGTCCCACGAAGTACTGCGCGAAGCCGTCGTTCGGTTCTCCCATCGGGAATGCGCTCGGATTTTCCATTGTCGACCCGTCCTTTCATTTATGCTCTGTACCGTTCCCTATTCAACGCCCGGCGAAAAAGAATGTCCAATGTGAGTATGGTATATCGTTCCATGCGTCGATTGCATATCAAACCATTCATGCGAGGTATTGGTTCTGCCAATCGAAACGGGATATGCTGACCTTCCGAACATCAACGGCAGAAGAGCTTCAGTATGACTGACATGAGCTACGCCCCACTGGGATGGTCCGGCATCCAAGTTTCCAAGGTCTGCCTTGGCGGTATGAGTTTCGGCAAGACCTCCCCGTAATTCCATCAGTGGACCATCGATGCCGACGCCACCGAACAGCCGTCAGTACAACATGGCGCTCACCCCATACTCCCCATGCGTCCGGCCATCTGACCCATCCGTCCTGGGATTCCGATTCCAAACGCGGCACCACCGACGCACCATGCGCAACAAGTACGATCAGGCACGTGCGCAGGATATGCCGATCATCGAACGCGTGCACGGGCTCGCGGAACGGCTCGGCGTGCCGATGGCGCGGATCGCCCTCGCCTGGCATTGGGCCAAGGACGTCACGGCACCGATCGTCGGCTGCTCGAAGACGGAGCGCGTGGATGATGTCATCGAAGCACTTGGAGTAAAACTCAGCGAATCCGACATCGCCTATCTTGAGGAGCCGTACACGGCGCATGAACTGGTCGGCCCATTGGCCAGGCCGGGCGAGCGCGCGCTGGCCGGCACCCTTGCGCCGACTCTGAAGGAGAAAGCCAAGTAGCGCCACACGTCGCCGGAAAGTGGCTAGCGCACCGGGATGCAGATCTCGGTCACGAACTGGGCGGGATCCGATGTCAACCCTTCATCGATCAACGCGATCTCACGTGAGAACCCGGTGATGTCGAGACCCTGCTCTGCGGTGTACCATATCAGCTCGCGATACCGGTCGGGGGCATCGCCATGACTCCCCCGGAACCGGATGCGCACGCAATCGGTCTCCGGCAATGCCACGGTGTCGCCCTCATATTCGTCCTCGTCGTCAAGCAATAGGAACACCAACCCGTAATCGGCATATCCGCCTGTTCCAACGATTCCTTGTCAATGCCGACGCCGACCTTGCCGAGGAAGACCAGCGAATCCTTCTGATGCTGCTCCAGCTTGCGGATCGAATATTCCAGGCCGAGATACGAGTCGACCTTCGGTGAATCCCTGATCCAGACGATCCTGCAGGCGGGTTGCCGCACAACACGTATCACGTCGAATTCGGACTGCTCAGCGTCCCGCAGCCGCTCCAAGCGATGGTCGATCTTCCGCTGGACCATTTCCAGCTCATGCTGTTTGCGCTCGATCAGGGCTTTCTGTGCAACAAGCTTGTCCTCGATGACATGCACGTCGCGATTGTGCAGGAACTCGGCTATCTGCGTCAACGGCATATCCAGCACACGCAGGTACCGGATTGTGTTCAGCACCTCGAACTGCTTGGCACCGTAATACCGGTACCCGGTGCGCGGGTCGATATATTCGGGTTCCAGCAAGCCGCAACGCTCATAATGCCGAAGCGTGCCCAGCGACACATTGAACATATCTGCAACCTTGCCTATACGGAACAGTCTGCCGTCACCCGGCAAAGCGTCGCGCCCTCCACTTCGCTCACTCGCCGTCATGCACGCGCCTTCTCCGAAATTACGCCGTGACGCTTGAGCCACGCGTAGAAGCCAAGACAGATCAGCACGGAAAGCAGCGATCCGGCGGGCGCGGCGACGCCCATGGGGAACAAGGTGTTCGGGAACAGCTTGGATGCCAGATACGCCCCGGGCACACGGACCAGGGTGATGGCCACGATATTGTGGATGAATCCGATATAGGAGCGCCCGCATGCGGCGAAGAAGCCGCTGAAGCAGAAGTGGATGCCCGCGAAGATGCTGTCGACGATGTAGCTGCGGATGTACTGTGTTCCCAGCAGGATTACCGTCGCATCGGTGGTGAACAGGCCGACGATGGAGTCCGCCGTCAGTTCCACCACAATCGATATGACGATGCCGTAGACGACGGTGATCGCGGTGGCGTATCGCAGTGTCTTCGTCGCTCGCTCCATCCTGCCGGCACCGATGTTCTGCGCCGAGACGGCGGATACCGTGGCCAGCATGGACGACGGTACCAGGAACAACGCGCTGATCACCTTTTCGACGACGCCGACAGCTGCCGCATCGTTCAGGCCACGGTAGTTGGCGATGACCGTGATGATGATGAAGGCGATCTGGATGCAGCCGTCCTGAACCGCCGTCGGCACTCCGATGCCGAGAATGCCGCGGAGCATGGCCCTATCGGGGCGAAGATCGCCGAACTTCAGTCTGATGCCCGTACGCCGGCGGCGAATCGCCACCAATGTCACGGTCACACTGATGGCCTGCGCCAGTGTGGTGCCCAATGCCGCGCCCGAGGGACCAAGACGCAGCCAGCCCATAAACAGGTAGTCGAACACGATGTTGCAGAAGCATGCAACCGCAATGAAATACATGGGGCTTTTCGAATCGCCCATCCCACGGAACACCGAGCTGATAATGTTGTACGCGACGATGAACGGGATGCCGATATAGCAGATGGTCAGATACTGCGCGGTTCCCTCGACGGCTTCGACTGGCACGCCGATCAGCGAGATGATGTTGTGCACGTTCAACAGCAGAACGACCGTCAGCGCCAACGCGATTCCTGCGAACAGCGTGATGACGTTGCCGATGGCCTTGGCCGCACGGTCGAGCCTGTTCGCGCCGACCGCACGGCCGATGGTGACGGTCGCGCCCATGGCAAGACCCACGATGACCACGGTGAGCATGTACAGCACCTGGCTGCCGTTCGCCACCGCGGTGATGCCGTCGATGCCGATGAACTGTCCGGCGATGAACAGATCGGCCATGCCGTACAGCGTCTGCAGGAAATACGACAGCAGATACGGCAACGCGAAGGTGACGATCGTTCTGAACACGCTTCCCGTTGTCAGGTTCTTTCCCATGGGTTGTCTCTTATCCTCCCGTTTCGGCCTATGTCTTCCAGCAGGAAGGCTAAACCTTACAATGGTTGTAGAGTCAATCCCAAAGCATTGTCATGTCCAATATGCGGAAAACCGTCTTTCACCCCATGACCGGAGCGGTGGCTTCGTCTTCCCCGTCCGGCTCGTCGGCGAGACCCATGAGCTCTCCCATCTTGTCCGCGTACACGCCCGTCTCATGCATGAGCAGGGCCCGCACTGCCCGAAGCGATTCGCGATCCCGAGGAAGACGGTACAAGCGATGGTCGCGGCCATTTCGCCAAGCTTTTCATAGTTGTCCAACATGCGTTTGCGATCCTTGTGCGAAGCGAGCATCGCATCCATGCGATCCTCCGGTTCGGCGAAAAAGATATATCCGGCAAGGGTAAGCAGCAGACCAGCCTTCCTCACATTGCGTGCCTGGCTGTCAAGTTCTTTGACACCATTCTCGAACATGGTTCGATCACGCAGTCTGAAGCCTTCCTGGAGAAGACCCGAAGCCGACGGCCCCATAAGGGAGATGGCAAGGTCATGCAGATAGAGCGGGTCTTTCCATATATCCTCCACTTCATATACGCCATTGTCCTCGATCTCGGCCAGTAGTTGGGCGACGGGCTTAGTGTTCTCATCCCACAGATTCCGATATGCCTCCACAATGTGTTCGGCGTCATACAGATATCTGGCATCGAGGCAAGCCGGATATTCCAATGAGCTGGTGACGCTCAGATCCACAGAACAGGCATATTCCAGATCCGCCTTGATCCGCATATCCTGCAACTGGGCGCATACATGCCTGTATCGGAAATCGGGATCACATCCCAATTCGACCACTTTCGGATCATCGCGGAGCATACACATACCCAATCCCCCATAAGCGAGAACCATCAGCGCCGCATCAGCGGCCCTAGGCTCGCCCCCTCCCCATCGCAACAGAGTGTATGCGGCCAGACGGTAGGTCTGTCGCAGGTATTCCATCATGCATTCGAGCCGTTTCCTCCTTCCGCCTCCGCTCTTCTTCCCCTTGGTCTTTTTCCTTCGGAACACCTCACGTGTATCGAACAGACCAAGCTGGAACGGCATCCTGTTGCTCGGCCGATGCGTCGCCACCGCGACGGAAGCATCATTAATCATTTCATACAGCCATGCGCTCATGCCGTATTTACGAACCACATTGCGGCATCCGGTCAGGAATTCGGCATCATAGCCTATTTGGAACCGATCCAATATGATCATATCCATGTCGAGGTTCACCGGCCATGACGTGCCGCCGAACAAGTCATCCGCAAGCTCGTGCACCACGTCATCGAACAGGGAAAGCGGACCTTCCATATCGTGTTCGAGACGTATCCGATCAAGGTCCGCGAAACAACGCCCCGAGCTGTACCGGTCGAAGCGCTCGATCAGCCGATCCATCGTTTGCAGGAAAGCCTGTTCGTCCATATTGAATGGCGTGGCCACGGCAACTGTCATATGCAACTCCTTCGTCGTAGAGATGCACCTACTGTCGCATATCCGTCCACCTCTCCGTCACAATCCTTTGAAAAAAGTGAATAAGTGGACAATTTCCACCTATCCACACCCCCATACCTGTCTGTGGACAACTTGCGCAATAACAAAAGGCCCTTCCTCCAAAAAGAGGAAGGGCCTGATCTTCGCGTAGGCGACGAGCCGGTCCGTCAGTTGATGAGTTCCTTGACCGCTGCGATGACGGCCTGCAGACTCGCCTTGGCGTCACCAAACAGCATCTGCGTGTTGTCTTCGAAGTACAGCTCGTTCTGGATGCCGGCATAACCGGTGCCACGGCCACGCTTCATGACCACCACGTTCTGCGCCTTGTCGACGTCGAGAATCGGCATGCCGGAAACCGGGGTGCCCGGCTTGCGGGCGGCCGGATTGGTCACGTCGTTGGCGCCGACCACCAGAGCCACGTTGGCCTGCGGGAACTGCGGATTGATGTCATCCAGGTCGACGAGCTCCTCATACGGGACGTTGGCCTCGGCGAGTAGCACGTTCATATGGCCAGGCATACGGCCTGCCACCGGATGGATGGCGTAGGAGACTTCGACACCATGGTCCTTGAGCAGGGTGCCAAGGTCAGCGAGCTCACGCTGGGCCTGGGCCTGGGCCAGACCGAAGCCCGGCACGAAGATGACCTTCTCTGCGTAGACGAGCTGGACGGCCAGATCGTCGGCGGAGGTTTCCTTCATGGTGCCCTCCAGCCCCTCTCCGGCGCCCGCCGCAGAATTGGAGCCGCCGAAGCCACCAGCCAAGACGGACAGCAGCGGACGGTTCATAGCCTTGGACATGGCGATGGACAGGGTCACGCCCGCCGCACCGACGAGCGCGCCGGCCACGATCAGGCGATGTTGTTGATGGCCAGACCGGACATGGCCACTGCGGTGCCGGTGCAGGCGTTCAACACGGAGATGACGACCGGCATATCAGCGCCGCCGATCGGGATGACGAACACGAGGCCGTAGCACAGGGCGAACACGGTGGTCAGGATCGACCAGAGCAGACGCTGGTTCGGCTGCACGCACAACATCACGAAGGACACGATGGTGAGCACGACGAACAGGATGTTCCAGAAACCCTTGCCCGGCAGGCTCAGCTTCTTGACCACTTGATGCCCTGCAGCTTGCCGGCTGCGATCAGCGAGCCGGAGAAGGTGACGGAGCCGATCATGATGCCCAGACCCGCGGTGATGAGCACCACGATGGATGGGGTTTCGGCGGAGGTCAGGATGTCGTTCAATGCCACGAGCGCGGCGGCGCCACCGCCCACGGTGTTGAACACGGAGACCAGCTGCGGCATGTCGGTCATCTTGACCTTCTTGGCGGAGACCACGCCCGCCACGGCGCCGATGACGATGCCGACGATCAGCACGATGACTGCGACGCCATGCTTGAAACCGTTGGAGGCCTCACCTGCGAACAGCACGATGAAGGCCATGGCCACGGCGAACACCATGCCGATGGCGGAGACCATGTTGCCCTTGCGGGCGGTCTTCGGGGAGTTCATCAGGTGCAGGCCGATGACGAACATCACTGCGGCCAGCAGATAGACGAACCATTCGATGACGCCGAGCGGCGTGCTCAGCATTTCGGCCAGGGTACCCATTTACTTGGCTCCTCTTCCTTCTTCTTGCCCTTGTCGGACTTGAACATCTCCAGCATGCGGTC
>ENA-OQBJ01000343-OQBJ01000343.1-human-gut-metagenome-genome-assembly--contig:-NODE-343-length-24984-cov-1.834212_pt1 | contig 24984 bp, 32 predicted proteins | sample MGYA00242743_ERZ504545 | MGnify/ENA primary metagenome ERZ504545 (study PRJEB26092, sample SAMD00036252) | human gut metagenome | host: Homo sapiens | study: EMG produced TPA metagenomics assembly of...
ACTTACCATAAAGTTCTCGCCCAGACGTCCCTGCAATATTGTGCGGTGGAAAGAGCTTGGTTTCAGGATGGAAGGTATCTCCTTCATCATGTCGGTCCATAGCAACGAAGATATATCCCCATTATCATAGGTCTCTTGAGTTACCTGGCAATGCGGTCTTCAATGGCTTGGGCAGCTTTCCAGCCGTCAACTTCCCATCATCTGCCACAAAATCATAAGAGTAATCAATTGATATCAATGCCTTTGTCATATTACTTTCTCCTTTTAAAAAAAAGTGGGGCAGGTTCCTCCTACCTCACTTTCCTTCAGTATTCTTCTTATTCGTATTCTTTCAATTTATCGTAGATACCTTCGTTAAGGACTTTAAGATAAGTCCCTTTCATACCGAGTGAACGGCTCTCAATAATACCAGCTGATTCCAACTTACGAAGGGCATTAACGATAACTGAACGTGTGATTCCAATACGGTCAGCGATAACAGACGCTGTCAAGCGGCCTTCCAAACCGTCCAACTCATTCAAGATAGCTGAAACTGCCTTGATTTCTGAGTAAGACAAGGTATTAATAGCCATGTTAATAGCTGTTTGTTTACGAATTGTTTCTTCCAAATTCTCTGTTTGAAGGTTCAACAACTGCAACCCAACTACTGTAGAGGCAATCTCAACCAAGATAAGATCTTCATCTACAAAGTCATGATCGTTACGCCAAATGATGAAAGAACCAAGACGCATACCACCACCATAGATAGGGGCAATTGTAGTCAAACCATCTGGGAAGTCGTCTTTTGATTCCACAGGGAAAATGGTCAAGTCACTGTCAATACCAATGTTTTCTTGAGTGTCATAAACACGGCTGATACCACGTGTGTATTCTTCTGGAAGTTGTTTGGCTTCAAAAAACTCTTCCACACGATCATTGTTGGTTTTGTACTTCATGGCAAAACCAAGGAGAGCACCACCACCATTAACGATAGCAGCGTTACAATCAATGATATCCGCCAATTGAGCAGCCATATTGTTATATGGAAGATCTCCTTCCAAGCTGTCTACTGAGCGTTGCAAGATAGATGTAATTTTACGTGTTTTAGCCAGCAAATTTGCCATATTTATTGTCTTCACTTTCTATTGTAATCATAATAATATCAAGCCTTGTACTAATCTTCTGCGTCAAGACCTACTAGCCCTACTATTATAGCACACTTAACCCAGAAATTGCAAACAATTGTCTGAAAATTATTTATTATTCTACTATTCATTATATTAAGTATATTATGGCATTTTTAGGAAAAATGTTCGGATTTTGCTCAAATACATCCTCTTTTTAGAGACAATAAAAACTGGACAAGCCTTTTTGTCCAGTTTTTTAAGAAATTAACGCTTGTAATATGACAAGACTCGTTCGATTTTGTTACCGAGATCAGCCAACTCTTCCACACGAGGAAGGTAGACAATACGGAAGTGATCTGGTTCATTCCAGTTAAAGCCTTTACCTGGAACTAGGAGAACCTTCTCCTTCTTCAAGAGACGAAGACAGAATTCTTCATCATCTTCAATATCATACATGTTACGGTCAATCTTAGGGAAGATGTAAAGCCCTGCATCTGGCTTAACAGCTGATAGTCCTGGAATAGCGTTTACGGTATTCGTGATAAACTCACGTTGTTCATAGATACGACCACCAGGAATCAAGAGTTCATCCACGGATTGGTAGCCACCAAGTGAAGTCTGAATAACGTGCTGAGAGAGCACGTTGGCACAGAGACGCATGTTGGCCAACATATTAAGCCCTTCAATATAGCCTTTGACATTCTTTTTAGGTCCAGAGAGAACCATCCACCTACACGGAAACCACAGATACGGTGAGACTTAGAAAGACCATTCATAGACACACAGAAAACATCTGGTGCAAGGCTCGCAATCGCAGTATGCTTTTTACCATCCATAACCAAGCGGTCATAAATCTCATCCGCAAAGATAATCAAATCATTTTGTCGAGCAATATCCACAATCTGTTCAAGGACATCCTTAGGATAGAGTGAACCTGTAGGATTATTGGGATTGATGACTACAATTGCCTTAGTATTTGACGTAATCTTTGATTTGATATCATCAATATCTGGATACCAGTTAGATTTTTCATCACAAACATAGTGTACGGCATTACCGCCTGCTAGACTGACACAAGCTGTCCAAAGAGGATAGTCTGGCATTGGGACCAAGACCTCATCTCCATCATCAAGCAAGGCCTGCATAGACATGGAAATCATTTCTGAGACACCATTACCAATATAAATATCATCAATATCTACATTTGGGAATCCCTTTAGCTGGCAATACTGCATAATCGCCTTACGAGCTGAGAAAATCCCCTTACTATCCGAATACCCTTCACTGTTACGAACATTCATAATTAAATCACGAATGACTTCATCCGGTGCTGTAAAGCCAAATTCCGCAGGATTTCCTGTATTAAGACGAAGAATCTTTTCACCTTTAGCAATCATACGGTTGGCTTCATCCAAAACTGGTCCACGAATATCATAGGCAACGTGTTCCAACTTTGATGATTTATCAAATGTTTTCATAAGTTAATCCTTTCAAAAGATACTAAAAGTAGATACATCTAGCAGAAAATAAGAAAATTCAACACCTGATGGGGATTTCCACTTTTATTGACACCAACTTTAGCTTGGCCACTTGGTATCATTTCTGAAGACTTGTCTTCCTCTTTTTTAATTATCATGTTTCTTACGAAGCTAATAACAGATTGTATTATACCTCTTTTTCAAGCAATCTTCAATTTTTAGATAATACTGAAATCTTCACATTACTAAGAGCGTCCTAAAGTAAGCAGTCAAAAAAAAGATTTCAGAAAATCTATAACAACGCTTTCATTTTTTAGATTAAAGGAGTATAATAAAGCTAAAGATAGGAGGTAGAGCTTATGTCTCAACAATATGAACGTATTATGGTAGCTGTCGACGGTTCTTACGAATCAGAACTGGCCTTTATTAAAGGTGTGCACGTTGCAAAACGTAATAATGCTCAGTTACTATTGGTACACGTTATCGATACACGCGCCCTTCAAAGCGTTGCGACTTTCGACTCTTACATCTATGAAAAACTAGAAGACGAAGCTAAAGCTGTTTTGGCTGACTTTGAACGCCAAGCCAGAGAAGCTGGTTTAACCAAGATTCGCAAAGTTATTGAGTTCGGTAATCCTAAGAGCCTCTTGGCTGTTGATATCCCTGATAAGGAAAATGTTGACCTTATTATGGTTGGTGCCACAGGTCTCAATACTTTTGAACGCTTGCTTATTGGTTCATCTTCTGAATACATTCTCCGTCACGCAAAAGTTGACTTGCTCATTGTTCGTGACTCTGAAAAAACACTTTAGTCACCTCTCACAAGCACCTCTGGTGCTTTTCTCATATGAAAAAGAACCGAGATCTTAATCTCAGTTCTTTTTTCTGTTCTATTTTTCAGACTTTGCTGATTCAGACATCACTTCTGACTCTGAAGTTGACTGGCTTTCTTCGGCCAAGTCTTCACTAGCAGATTGACTTGAGGCACCTGCTTGCTCCAAAGCAAGGCTAGTTGAAAGGCTCTCACGTTCTGCTTCCTGACTAAGGCTAGCTTCAACAATCATGAGTTCCTTTTGACGTTCTGTTTCACGAAGATATTCACGTTCTTCAAGTTCTTCCTGACGACGTCTCTCCTGCTCACGTCTTTGAGCTTTTTGACGCTCACGCTTAGCATGACGTTTTTGTGTCTCATCAATCAAGACCTTAGTGTTGTCTTTAATATGCATCCACTTAATAAGACGAACCAAGAGTCTCCATAGGAAGACAATAATTGACTCTGCAAAGAGAAGAATCTCAACCAGAATAACTCCCAACAAGCTCCAAGCCATGAAGAGTGTAATCAATAACTGTGTGAAAATCTTCTTCAAGTCACCCAAATGATTATTGTGAATATTAAGGGTTTCAAGGAAAAGATCTAAAATCCCTTGCAAGAGGTGTGATTTAACAGATTTGTCTCCCTCTAGGCTCAAGTCCGTTTGGACTTCTGCCGGAGTAACAACTGTCAAGTCCCCATCTTGGTAGACATCTATACGGTCTCCTAATTTTATATCAAAATCAAAAAGCGTGCGATCTATTTTCTTAAGTCGCCCGTCAGGATGACTGAGATAGACAAAGTCATCATCAAATTTTAAAATACGAAACATAATTTACCTGCTCTCTATTGCTCTCTAAATAATAGCAAAGTTAAAAAGCCCTTGTCAAGAGCTTCTTTTTCAATCCAAGGTTTTCACACCGATACGATTTTTATACTCTTGATACGTTTCAGTGTGCATGAGAGCTTTGGCATTTTTAACCCGATCTGCAGTTGGTGGTTTGACCCCTTCCAAAGGATATGGAATACCGAGCTCACGCCATTTGAACTCACCCATTGTATGATAGGGAAGAATTTCAAATTTATCGACATTTTTCAAGGTCTTTACAAACTCACCAAGCTTAACCAAGTGTTCGTCAAAGTCTGTCAAGCCAGGTACCAAGACATGGCGAATCCAGACTGGAACTTGTTTATCAGACAGATATTGAGCAAATTCCAAAATATTCTTATTAGGTTGACGGGTCACAAACTTGTGTTGTTCGGGATCAATCTCTTTGATGTCAAGTAGGACCAAGTCAGTCACAGCCAAAAGTTTGTCAACAACTTCATGATACTCAGGAGTATTGCGGTAAGCAAACCCACAAGTATCAAGCGTACAATGAATCCCTAGCTTCTTAGCCTCTGTAAAGAGGGCAGTGACAAAATCAATCTGAAGCATGGCCTCACCACCTGATACAGTGATACCACCATGCTCACCCCAGAAATGACGGAAACGAAGAGCCTCATCTAAGACATCTTCAACTGTACGTTCAACAGCCTTATTTGACTCCATAGCCCAAGTATCTGGGTTATGACAATATTGGCAACGCATCTTACAGCCTTGCATGAAAACAATAAAACGGATACCAGGACCATCTACGGATCCAAAACTTTCGGTTGAATGAACAAGTCCAGTCACCTGACTGTAATCAATTTCTGCCATGGCAGCCTCCTTGAAAACGCTTTTTACATGTTTTTATTATACCTCTTTTATCAGAAACATGCTCCATATCTGCCTGAATTCAAGCAAAGGTTATACTATAATACATCTGAAATGAAGGAATATCTATACTATACCAGAAGAAAAACAAAAAAACTGGAAAAATCCAGTCTTTTATCATCTATATTATTAGGCACGTTTCTTAAGCCCCAAAAAGGCTGCAGCAGCAAGGAAGAATGTTCCTGCCAATGTCAAGATTACTGTTGATGCTTCACCAGTCTTAGGAAGTGTAACTTCCTTACCTTTAGCATCTTTACCAGTCAATGTACCGTCAGCGTTCACTTTGAATCCTACTGTTTCAGGAGCAACAACACTTGTTGTACCATCAGTGTTAGCGATAACAATTTGGCTATTTTGTGTAGACACAATTGTTTGGCCAGCTGCAGTGATAACTGGAGCTGTTGGTGTTACAGTAACAACAGGTTGTCCATTAACATTCACTGCTGGAGTTTCAGGGTTTTGAGGTGCTTCGCTTGTCCCTTTATCAGTTGCTGAAGCTGGGTCTTCCGGCTTATCAGCTGGTTTTGTTGATGAATCAGCTGTTGGAGCCGGTGTCGCAGGTGTTTCTGGAGTTGCTGGTGTTGTTGGCTCAGCTGGTACTTCAGGAACTGTAGGTGTTGGTGTTGCTGGCGTTGCCGCACCTGTGTTTGAATCATTGCTACGAGCAAGTCACCATCACTTGGGGCTGTTGAAGGACCAGTTGCTGCATGATCTGTCGTTGGTTGTGTAAGAACAGCATCATTTGTCGCAATACCATCGTCCGCAAAAGAAGTTACTGGTACAAAAGCTCCTAGGGTAAGGGTGAGTAAAAGCAAGCTACTATATATAGATTTTTTAGAAGCCATTAAGATTCTCCTTTTTTCATTTATCAGTTAATTTATATTCTACCATAAAAAAGTAATAAAAGACTGTTTTAATTAAAATCTTATTTATTTTTATTCTAAATCTATCAATACACTGAAATATGTTAGAGTGTCTTCAAAATTATGGTTGTTTTTCTGACATAGTCTGGCAGTTTTGATAGGTAAAAAAAGGCTTTATGCCGTACTTTACAGGCGTCTTCTAATCTTATTATTTTGATAAGCTGATATTCCAAGATAGATAAGAAAAAGCACTTTCACTCATAATGAGAGAAAGTGCCTAATTAGTAAATAGTCGCTTTTAAGTTCCAATATTTTCTAATAAAAACATGTAGAAAACTATTCTTCTGCCTCTTCTGGAGCTGCCGTGATGATTACCTTAAGTTTGGTTACACGACCATCCTTAACCTTATCATTGATAAATTCGAGGTGTTTGTCCTTGTTGATAACTGCATAGTGTTCCTTGACTTCTTGAGTTGGGATGGCTCCCACACCAGTCAAATAATAACCTGCGATAGTATCAACGTCATCACTCTCAAGTTCTGTATCAAAATGTTCATTGAAGTCGTTAAGAGTCATAGCTCCCTCGACAATATAGGTATTCTCACCAATTTCACGAACTTCCACACTAGATTTATCTGTTTCGTCGTCAATCTCACCAACGATTTCTTCCAAAAGGTCCTCGAAGGTAACAAGACCAGCAACGCCACCGTATTCATCAAGCAAGATAGCCATCTGATTATTGGTGTTACGAAAGGCTGCCAAGAGATCATCTACGAAGATAGTCTCAGGAACAAAGAGTGGTTCATTCATGATTCGACGAAGTTTGATATTTTCAAAACCAAGTTCAAAACCTGCTTTTAGAAGGTTTTTGGTATGAATGACACCGATAATCTTATCCTTGTCATCTTCGTAAACAGGAATACGAGAGAAACTTTCCTTGAGAATAGCTTGGATATTTTCTTGAGTGTTGTCTTCAATATCAATCATGAAGGCATCTGTACGAGGGACCATAACCTCACGCGCCATCAATTCATCAAGAGAGAATACCCCCTGGAGCATTTCAATTTCTTCAGCCTCAAGCGTATCCTCACTCTTGGTCAACATGTACTCAATCTCATCACGTGTCATCTGCTCATCTGCATCATCAAAGGTAGCAGGTGTCAAACGAGACAAAAGATTGGTTGACGCCGAAAGAATCCAAACAAAGGGACTAACAATCTTACCTGTAACAATAATGACAGGTGCCGAGTAGATGGCTAGATTTTCCTTGAGATTCATAGCGATACGTTTTGGATAAAGTTCCCCAAAAACGATAGAGATATAGGTCAAGACAACCAAAGAAATCATGCTACCCGCTGTCTTAGCCCAAGCCGCATGACCAAACCAAGTCGCTATCACTGCACCTAGTGACGCAGAGAGACTGGCCCCCTGTAAGAGGCTAATAAAGGTAATACCAACTTGGATAGTTGATAGGAAGTTGTTTGGATTTTCAAGAACCTTGAGTAGGCGAATAAATTTCTTATCGCCTTCTTCTGCCTTTTGCTCTACACGTGAGCGGTTAAGTGATACGAGAGCCATCTCAGATGCTGAGAAAAAGGCTGTAAGCAAGGTTAAAATTAGTAGTAAAATAGATTGAAATAATAAGGACTGACCACTCGAGTCTTCCATTTTTTCTTCTCCTCTAAAAAAAAATTCTGACTTTTATTATACCATAATTTCCCAATAAAGGTGTCTATTTTATGCTATAATTAGAGTAATTTATCATCAAAGGAGAGACTTATGTCACTTATACGATTAGAAAATGTCAGTTTAGCACGTCAAGGAAAAACACTCTTGTCTGACCTTAACTGGACAGTTGAAAAAGGTCAAACTTGGGCTATCCTGGGACTTAACGGTGCTGGAAATCAACCCTCTTACGTTTGTTGACAGCTGAATTTTTCCCTTCTGAAGGAAAGGCTGAGATACTAGGCTACACCTTTGGTAATGGAGACATCACAGGTCTTCGTCAACACATCGGTATCGTCAGTTCCTTTATCACTGAGCGTCTGCCTCAACATATGACTGCTGAAAAAATCGTCCTTACGGGTAAGTACAAAAGTTCAATCCTCTACAAAGCCTATGGAGACAAAGAGCTACAAGAAGCCAAGGATATGCTGACTTCACTTGGTGCTGGAGATTTGATTGGTCGTAAATACCGTGGGCTCTCTCAGGGAGAAAAGCAAATCTGTTTAATTGCTCGTAGTCTGATGGAAGATCCCGACATCATTATCCTTGACGAAGCAACTGTTGGCTTGGATCTCTTTGCCCGAGAAAAGCTCTTACGTCAGATTGACCGTATCACCTCACTTCCTCACGCACCACTGGTCCTTTACGTCACCCACCATGCTGAAGAAATCACTGAAAAGATGGACCACATCCTCCTACTCCGTCAAGGAAAAATCGTGGCACAGGGACCAAAAAATGATATCATCACACCGGAAGTTTTAGCTGACTTCTACCAAAATCCTGTTCAAATTATTCCAATTGATGACCATCGTTTTTACATTAACCCTCTTCTATAAAAATCACTCAAAGAAACAAGTCCCCCAGATAATGTCTAGGGGACTTGTTCTTTTATCACTACTCCTCTTTTATTTTCGATACGCCATACAAAATTAAGGCTGGAACGACAAGCTGTTCTATAAAAATATATGAACAAGAAGCCAAAATTTTTCTTGGCTTCTTTTTGTGATAACATTCATTGCTTAAGCTCGACCTCGAGCCAGATTAATCATATCATAGGTTAACGTGTTGCTAGTTTCTTTGAGAGAGTAATCCTCCAAAGTATTGACTTCCTTACGAAGCTGCTTGGCATAACGGCTAGAAATAAGTTCAGCCTGCTCGTACTCGTTGATAACCTTACGTTCCAAATAGTAGCCTCGCAACATTTCATCAATATTGTCTGGATGAAGGTGGGTGATAACCCGCTCAACAAAGGCACCTGATTGAATAATCTCAGCCTCTTGAAGGCGACTGCGTTTCAGATAAGACAAGAGATCTGAGTGATAAACACCTTCCAGATTACTCAAGGCTTCCAAAATCTGCTCAGTATTTGTCAAATAGAGCTCAGTCATATGGTCGCGGTTTTCTTCCGTCAACCTAGGACCTCTTCTCGTTTCATCCTGATCAATATGAAACTTGAAAGTAAGAGCTAAGTGTAACAATCTACGAAGGCCACGCACAAAGACAGCTAGGGCGTAAGAAAGGCTAGAGACAAAACCACGGTTGATACGACGTTCCAAGCCCTTGATATAACGTTGGTAGAGATTGTATTCGAGTTCTGAAATCTTACCCTTCTTGTAGGCATATTCCAGACCCTCACTCTCAATTTCCATAATCATTACTCGGATATTGGCCAACTCTTCTTTGACATCATTTGATTCCTGCTCCAAGATTAAATCTTCCAAGCGTTGATTGTAGTTGTCAATAGTAGCATAGACAGCCCCTTGATTGGTAGACTGTTTTAGATCTTTTTCCAACTCATCGACCACATCATTGAGAATGGCAATCTGCATATAATGGTTGGTCGTGTGCGCTGGTCCAGTCGCTAGCTTAGGTAGGACTAAAATCCCTGTTAAGAAGCTCAGCAAGGTCACACCCGCTACCGTAAAAAGCAAAAGACTATGTTCCAGAGCAGTCATATTGGCAACTGGAAGCAAAAGGATGGTTGCAATGGAAACCGTTCCTTTAACACCTGAAAAGGTTAACAGAGTAGCACCCTTCCAGATTTTTTTTAGTGATCGTTTGGCCCTCCAAGCTCTTTGAGCAAATACTGCACTAATCATAACAAAACGAATACCAAACATGGTCGCTGTTAGAAGGATGATAGCAAGAAGCATCCAGAGATTATCGTAAGTACTGCTACGCAGTACTGGGGCTGCTAGGGTTGGAAGTTCTGTTCCCAAGAGGAAAAAGACCATGCCATTAAGCATGAAGGTAATGGTTCCCCAAATCGTATGAGAAACACTATCCAACTTAGCATCAAAAACGGTGATTTTTTTGAAACGACTGGCAAGCGAAATCCCTGCTACGACAACAGCAATAATTCCAGAAGCATGAATTTCCTCGGCTACAAAGTAAGAGGAAATCGGTAGTACCAACTCTAGTAAGAGAGCACCTGTGACATCAGCAGCATCCATATTGTCCAAAATGGTTAAAAAGAGACGATTAAATAAGGCTGTAATCAAGCCAACTAAAAAACCACCAAGCACAGAAATAACCAAATTCCAGCTCGCCCCAAGGAGAGAGAAGGTACCTGTGGTCAATGCAGTCACCGCCACCTGAAAGGCGACCAAGCCAGAGGCGTCGTTCAGAAGACCTTCCCCCTGCAAAATGTAGCTAATCCACTTTGGAAAACTGAAACGTTTGGAAATAGCGGAATAGGCAACCAAATCCGTTGGTCCAAGGGCGGCACCGATGGCTAGGCAGGCAGACAAGGTACCGAAGCAGGCAAGACGGCCTTAGCAAGATAACCGATTCCCAAGGTAGACACAAAGATAACTGGGAAAATCAAAAATAGAATGAGTTTCCAGTTACGTAGAATACTGGTGATATCACTTTCTTCACCCTCCCGAAACAGCAAGGGAGCAATAATGAAAGCTAGGAAAAGTTCTGTTTCAAGCTCGAAAGCGCGTCCCTTCAAAAGAAAACCAATACCCACTCCAAAAATAATTTGAATCAAAGGTAGGGGAAGACGTGGAAAGACACGATTGATAACATTCGATAAAATCAAGCTAAAAAGAAGAACAAGCAAAGCTAATGATAAATGCATAGCTCCTCCTACCCTTCCTTATGACAACAGTTTGAGAATAGTTCTTTTTGCTTACTAATTTTTTTATCAATGGCAGTGACATCTTCTTTGGCCAAAAGTTTATGGCAACGTTCAACCTCAAGACTAGCTAACTTTTTCTTAATTTTAGCCGTTTTACGATTATCAACTTTTTTAAAGTATCCTCGGCACTTTGCTTATCTATATATTTGGCCTGCATATCTGCAAGCTTCTCTTTAATATCTGTAATCATTGTAATTTCTCCAACATCACCAAAAATGGTGGGGTATTAATTTGATTAAGGGGTTGGTAAAGCATGGCTGTAAAATCACGCTGGTCCAAACCGATAACGTACTCAAGCACAGCATCCTTCTCCATATCGCCGCCATCATGACCATAGTAAATCATAATAGCTAAACGACCACCCACCTCTAAGCGGTCAAGAATTTTCTCAATGCCTCAAGAGTCGTGTGGGGTTTGGTGATAACACTCTTATCTGCAGATGGCAGATAGCCCAGATTGAAAATAGCTGCACGAATCGGTTCCGTGACATAACGGTCCAGATTTTCATGACCATCTAAAATGAGTTCCGCATTTTCAATTTCCAAGTCCGACAAGCGTTGACGAGTCTTTTCGAGCGCCTGCTCCTGCACGTCAAAGGCATAAACCTTCTTGGCAAGACCAGCCAGAAAGGCTGTGTCATTACCGTTTCCCATGGTTGCATCGACAGCAACACTCTCATCATCCAGCACTTCTGCTAGAAAGTCATGAGACAGATGAATTGGTCGTTTAATCATGCTTTTTCCTCCTTCTCGTTAGCTACTTTGCACCCTTGCCATGAGTCACGACGTTCCATCTCTTTGTCAATGGCATTGAGGACTTCCCATTTGTTGAGACTCCACATAGGACCAATCAACATATCTCGCGGTGCATCACCTGTGATTCGATGAATGACGATATCCTCAGGGATGATTTCCAACTGGTCACAGATGATGGACACATACTCTTCCTGACTCAGCAATTTAAGACGACCCTCGTGGTAGTCCCTTTGCATACGCGTATTGGTCATCAGGTGGAGGAGGTGGAGTTTAATCCCCTGAATGTCATTGTCCGTCACACAACGGCGAACATTCTCCACCATCATCTCGTGGGTTTCCCCTGGCAGCCCATTAATCAGATGCGACACAATCTCAGCCTTTGGCGCACGCTCACGCACACGCTTAACCGTCTCCACATAAAGATCATAGCTGTGTGCTCGGTTAATGAGTTCTGACGTTTCTTCATAAGTCGTCTGCAAGCCAAGTTCAACGGTCACATGCATACGTTCTGTGAGTTCTGCCAGATAATCAATCACATCATCTGGCAAACAGTCTGGGCGGGTACCGATATTGATACCAACAACACCAGGCTCATTGATAGCCTGTTCGTAGCGTTCCTTGATAACTTCAAGCGGCGCGTGGGTATTGGTAAAGTTTTGAAAATAAACCAGATATTTCTGAACTTCTGGCCACTTGCGGTGCATGAAGTCAATCTCATGGTAAAACTGCTCACGAATCGGTGCCTCAGGTGCTACAATAGCATCCCCAGACCCCGATACCGTACAAAAGGTACAGCCACCGTGGGCCACTGTGCCATCACGATTGGGACAATCAAAACCCGCATCAATTGGTAGTTTGAAAATCTTTTCGCCAAAAATTTCACGATAGTAATCATTGACTGTTCTATAACGTTTTTTCATAAAGACTATTATAACACTTTGACCTAAAAAAGAGAGTAAGACTCAGACAAAAATCATGGATTTCTGCCTGCCCTACTCTCTCTTCTTATTTAGTCTTTTTCAAATAATCAATGGCTTCTTGAGCTGTTTTAACAGGGACGATTTTCATCTTGGTTCCCAGTTTCTTGGCAGCTTCCTTGGCCTCTTGATAGTTAGTCTTGGCATCCGGATCAGCCTTTTTCATTTCCTTGGTTACCGGATTATTTGGTACAAAGAAAATGTCTGCACCACTATCAGCCGCTGATTTCACCTTAAGGTAGGCACCACCGATATCACCGACAGAACCATCCTTTTCAATGGTTCCTGTTCCAGCAATCTTACGACCAGCCTTAAGATTTTGACCAGACACCTGATCGTAAATAGCTAAGGTAAACATAAGACCCGCACTTGGGCCGCCAACACCATCAAGTTTAAACTTCACATTTTCAGGACTTTTGACCTCGGTATGATCTGTCAAACCGATACCAATACCATTTTTACCATTGGCAATCTTGATAATCTTACCAGTGGCAGTCTTTTCTTTGTCATCTGTCGTATAAGTGACCTTGACTTTTGAACCCAGCTTAAGTCCTTGAACGTATTTAATCAAGTCAGCAGAATTATCAAAGGTCTTGCCATTGACAGCTGTCACCGTATCCGCAATATTGAGGACACCCTTGAAGCTAGAATCGTCAGCCACCTGAAGCACATAGACACCCATATACTCCAAGCTAGCCTCCTTACCAGCCAGAGTCAAGCCCTGATAAATCGCTTGGTTTTGGGAAGTCTCCATGTAAAATTGTTGATACGCATGAAATCTTCATCAGAGTAATTTCCAGTTGCCTCTTCAGCTGTTTGAAGCTTTGCAAAATCATTAAGCTGAGCATAGAGCATGAGGCCAATGTAGCCTTGGTTTGAGCCACCGCCACAAAATTGTAGGATCCTTTTGAATCATCAGCTTTCTTGTCTACAGTCAAGACTTCCTTGGTATCAAAAGCACCACCCGGAAGCTCAACATAATAATTATTTAGCGGGAAAAAGAGGGCAAATAGGAGGAAAAGTACCGTAAAAATACTTAACAACCACCACTTAATCCGCCAAAGTTTCCCTAATAGTGATTTAGATTCGTTCTTGTTTGCCACGCTTGGCCTCCACTTCCTTAACAACTGCTTGAGGAACATAAGAACTAATGTCTCCCTCAAAATAAATCAACTCACGCACACGACTTGAAGAGACTGGTGTTACCTCATGACTGGCAATCAAATAAACTGTTTCTAACTCAGGTGCCAACCCCTTATTGAAATAATCCATATTGGCCTCATAATCGAAATCTGTCGCATTACGAAGGCCTCGAACCAAATAAGTCACCCCAAGATCTCTGGCGACATCTACAGCCAGACTATCGTGAGCCGTTATAACCTTTACATTGGGAAGATCTGCCACGACCTCTTCCAAGATACGCTTGCGAGTCTCCACGTCCCAGAAGCCCTGCTTATTTTTATTATAAAAGAGACCGATATAGAGCTCATCAAAGAGCTTGCTGGCTCTGGCAATAATATCCATATGCCCATTAGTAATCGGATCAAAAGACCCCGTAAACATAGCAATCTTTGTCATAGCATTCCTTTCTACAACTTCCCTATCAAAGGCTAACGCACGTAAACGGTCACCTTACTGATACCATAGGTTTTCTGTTTCCAAATCCCAAAGTTTGAAATTTCTTCAGGCAGGTCCACAGCCTTATCAGTTTCACAAACCAACATAACTTCCTCAGCCAAGAGCCCTTGCTCTTCTAACTGAGTAATATTGGCCACAATCTGCTCTTTGGCATAAGGCGGATCTAAAAGTACCAAGTCAAACTTTCCTGTCAATTGTGTCAACGCTCGCGCCGCATCCATCTTCAAAAGCTGAAACTGCTTCTCACTCTTGGTCATCTTGATATTTTCCTGGATAACAGCCTGTGCCCGACGATCCTTTTCCACGAGGACAGCAGACGACATACCACGACTAATAGCCTCAATGGCCAGACTACCGCTCCCAGAGAACAGATCCAAAACACGTCCTCCATCAAAGAAAGGACCAATCATATTGAAAATGGCACCCTTGACCTTGTCCGTAGTTGGACGAGTCGTTTTGCCTTCTAACGTTTTAAGCGGACGCCCGCCAAATTCACCTGCTACAACACGCAAGTCGGTCACCTCGTTTTTACTGATTTTTAGTAAGACTTTTCTATTATAACAAAAAACACGCATAGATGTTGTTCCAAAAGGGACTAGACAAGCTAAATACGCCCAAGAGAACACAAAAAACTCGAGAACCTCCCGAGCTTCTATTCATTTTACTTATCACCAAGTGCAGTCACGTAGTTGTAGGCTTCGATACCAGCTGTGGCACCATCCCCTACGGCTGTTGTAATTTGGCGAAGGTCTTTCTGGCGGACATCCCCAATGGCAAAGATACCAGGAATACGTGTCGCCATCTTATCATCTGTAATTACCCAACCATCTTGGTCAGTGATGTCGAGACCTGTCAAGTAATCTGAAACAGGATCAAGTCCCACATAAACGAAGACACCGCCAAATTCGTGGTTAGTCACCTCACCAGTTTTGACATTCTTGATATCAACACTGCGAACCTTGATGTCATCACCCTTGATTTCTTCAACGACTGAGTCCCAGATAAACTTAACCTTTTCATTGGCGAAGGCGCGGTCTTGAAGAACCTTTTGGGCACGCAATTCATCACGACGGTGAACAATGGTCACGCTATTAGCAAAGCGTGTCAAATAAATTCCTTCTTCAACGGCAGAGTCTCCACCACCAACAACCAAGAGGTCTTGATTACGGAAGAAGGCCCCATCACAGACCGCACAGTAAGATACCCCACGGCTGTTGTACTCTTCTTCACCAGCAACACCAATGTGGCGGTGTTTGGCACCAGTCGCAATGATCACTGTCTTGGTTTGGTACTCCTCGTCACCGGTTTTGACAACTTTATAGTCACCCTTGTCTTCGATACCAGACACGATACCATAAAGATTTTCAACGCCTAATTTTTCCAAAGGTTCGAACATCTTCATTGACAATTCTGGACCAGAAATACTTTCAAAACCAGGGTAATTTTCAATATCAGACGTGTTATTCATCTGTCCACCAGGAGCACCTTGCTCCAAAGTTGCCACTTTAAGGTTGGCACGTGCTGCATAGAGTGCTGCAGTCATCCCCGCAGGACCAGCTCCAATAACAATTGTATCGTACATGAGTAACTCCTTATATGATTTTCTTGTAGAGATATCTTACACCTAATGTGCCAACAAAGCTAGAATTATGCATTCAGCACGATAAGAATCGCCATAAAAGCAAATGCCAAAACGGGAATCGAAACCATCGACATCATAATAGCATCATAGAGGCACCTTGACGCTCCTTAACAGTTTTGTCCGCACGACGTAAGGCACGCCATCCAAGCCAAATGGCACCAATCACCAAGCACACAAAGAAAGCAATCACAAGGCCTAAGAGGTAAAATTTAAAAATATTTAATAACATAAATCATCCTAAAGTGAGAAATAGAAAAGGCTGAGATAACATTCTCCAACCTCTAAATTCGACTAGTAATAACTACACGATGCAGTCTCTGATTGGACTATAGTCGCCTTTGAAACATTCAAAAGTTCCTAATCATCCTTGTGGGACTTTGACTATGGACTAAAATATCGTCCACTCCCACTACCTTTTCTATTGTAACAAAAATCCCATCTTAAAGATATTGTTTTGAATAAGAAGCGAAAAATTCTTTTGTTCGTTCTTCTTTTGGATGGTTAAAGATTTCGTCAGGTGTTCCCTGTTCAAGGATACGACCTTTTTCAAGGAAGAGCACCTTGTCAGCCACTTGATAAACAAAGTTCATGTCGTGACTGACCAAAATCATGGTTTGACCTGACTTAGCTGCATCAGCGATTGATTTTTCAACCTCACCAACCAACTCAGGGTCAAGAGCAGATGTTGGTTCGTCAAGCAAGAGCACATCAGGCTTCATTGCAAGGGCACGGGCCAAGGCCACACGTTGTTTTTGACCACCCGACAAGTGACGTGGGTAGTGGTTTTCACGATTAGAAAGCCCAACCTTAGCGAGCTCTTCTTTCGCAATCTTAGTAGCTTCTTCGTCAGAAAGTTTCTTAACAATCTTAAGACCTTCCTTAACATTATCCAAGGCTGTACGACGTTCAAAGAGGTTGAACTGTTGGAACACCATGGCCAACTTACGGCGAAGGGTAAGGATTTGTTCTTTAGTGATAGTCTTAAAGTCGACTTTAAAATCATCAATGGTAATGGTACCAGAATCAGGTTGTTCCAAATAGTTTAAGCTACGAAGAATTGTTGACTTCCCTGCACCAGAGGCACCAACAAGAGCTACAACTTCACCCTTTTCAATGTCAATATCAATACCATCGAGAACCTTTTGACCTGAAAATTCCTTGGTCAATTTTTGATACTAATCATTAGCGGTCACCTCCAATTCCAGAAATGTCAGTCACTTCAGGCGCCTTAATGGCCATGTGATTTTCAACTGAACGACCAATGTACTCAATCAAGATTGAGATTACCCAGTATACAAGGGCAACTGAGATATAACGTTCAAAGTAACGGTAGTCAGCACCACCCAAGATTTGAGCCTGAGCATACATTTCGACGATACCAGCACTAAAGGCAAGTGATGTTCCCTTAGTCAAACCAATCAAACTGTTAATCAAACTTGGTGTTGCAATAACTGCCGCATTTGGAATAATAACACGACGGTAAACCTGTGCCGATGTCATCCCAAGAGAACGGGCAGCTTCGATTTCCCCAGCGTCAACGGCCTGAATCGCTGCACGAATGGTTTCACTCATGTAAGCTGCTTCGTTAAAGGCAAAGGCTGTAATGGCGAAAATAGCTGGTGGAATCTCATTAATATTCCAATCCAAACCAAACTCACCATTCAAATAACGAAGGAAGAGTGGAATACCATAGTAAGTCAACATGAGTTGTACAAGGATTGGTGTCCCACGCAAGAAGCTCACAAAAACTGCTTGAATCGGATATAGGATACGTACTCGATTAATCTTAACGACCGCAAAGACAAGGGCCAAAATCAAACCGAAGAAAGCACCTGCAATGGTCAAGCCCAAAGTTAAAGGCAAGCGTTCCACAATCTTAGGAACAGCATCAAAGACTGCCTTCCATGAGAAGAGCTTACCAGCTGGCATCCAAGATGAGATCCACTTGAAGACAACCGTAACCAGTTGCAAAACATAACCCCAAAGGATTTCCACTAGCCATGACAAGGGAATGGCTAAAGCAACTGCTACTGCCAAACCAACCAAACCAATGATAACTTGGAGATACCAAGGTGACCGATTAAATGCTTCTATACTCTTTTTCACAATGTCGCCCTTTCTTTCTAAAAAGTAGTTAGCCTAGTGCTAACCGTTCAAATATCTTATCATAATTTTATAGTATTCATTTTAGCACGACTCAGAAAGTCTGTGAAATAGTCTTTTCTTATCATAGTGATAAGAAAATCGTATCACTGATAGTAATACCTTGTTAAGACCAAAAAGATTGGAACTCATTCCTTATTTTACGAACAAAGTGAGCATAAACCGAGGCTTTCCGGCGTGAGAAAACACCTGAAACTTTAAAGTTTCAGGTGTTCGGAAGTTGAGACCTTAGGCTCAAAACTTAGTCATGGAACTTCGAAGAAGGTCGCTGAACGTCTGTCATCACCTCAGGAAAGCTTCAAAAGAAAGCTTTGTGTTCAATCCAAACCTGAGATGGCAGCCTCAACCTTCATCAGTCTTATTTCAAATCACTGACGTAATCGCCACCGAAGTATTCCTTGCTGAGTTTGGCAAGGGTTCCATCCTTCTTAAGCTCTTTGATACGTTTATTGACAAAGGTCTTGAGTTCCTTACCTTGCTTATCATTTGAGAATAGAAGATATTCAAGACCATCAGTCTTCATACCGATATCGTCTTTAATCTTGTTTACAGCTAGCTTATAGCCTTGATCTTTGACAATGTACTCAGAGGAAATAGCATCATAAAGGATAAAATCAATCTTTCCTTCTTGAATGTGTTGAATACGTGTTGAAAGACCCGTTGAGCTAGAAGCATAGTTGATAGTAATTGGTGTCTTGTCCGCATTGGCATGGTTCCAATTTTCAAGCAACTGAGCATAGTTAGAGCCAGGAAGCACCTCTGTCGTCTTACCAGACAAATCGTCTAGGCTAGTATACTTGGTACCCTCAGCACTAGTGATGGCATAGTTAGAACGTGAAATCGGATCTGAGAAACCATATTTCTGAGCACGTTCTTCATTGTAGTTGAAGTCGTTAGCCGCAATCTGATAACGTCCAGAATCCACCCCTGTCAAGATGGAATCAAAAGGTGTCGTTACAAACTTGACCTCATATTTGTCCGAATCCTTGAAAATAGCCTTGACCAAATCAATATCATAACCCTTGAAGTCGTCACCTTTTTTGAAAGTGAAAGGTGCCGTATCAGAGTCCGTCGCAACAGTAATCGTCTGCTTTTCACCAGATCCCTTACTGTCACTCTTGTTTCCACAAGCTGCCAAAGTCAAAACTGACAAGCCAAGAATCCCTAAACCTGCAAGCCATTTTTTCATATCTATAATCCTCGATACTTTCATTAATAGTTAGTGATAACAGTTTACCATCTTCCTCCAAACTCGTCTAATAATAAAAACCTTAGTGGTGATAGAAAATGGTTATAGTGGGAATGGATACAACGAACAATAAGAAAAGAGCTGCCACTGGTGTGACAACTCTTCTCGTCCAAAAAAGCTTTCCGTACATGTTTAACATCAAAGACAATAAAACTCTATTTTCCCTTACTTGATGACTTACTGCTTGAATCGCTACTGTCTTCAGGTTGATAATCTGATAAATTCTTATGGATACGTTCAGCGTAAACAGCTCTGCTTCCTGATTCATCATGGTCAACCAAGGCTTCGGCAAGCTCTTTATAATCTTCTATAGAAATCGTCCAGTTGCCTCCATCATCTTTGGTTAGCTTGAAGGTCTTTTCTAGATTATCAGCACCTGTCAAAGGTGTATAGGCCATTTCTTTATCAATATCCTTAAATTGTGTCAAATCTCCGTTAAAGTTTTCACCATAAAGGAATTTCGTTGTGAGATCTTTGGCTTTACCTTTTTCCACATCGTTGTTATCAGCTTGATTCCATTGTTTCAACTTGTCAATATCGTTGTCATAGAGACTCATAAGGAGAGTACGAACAGCAGCTGCAGCACCATAGGCACTAACAGAACGTGAAGTAAAGGTAACTGTCGCTTCATTTCCTTTAACTTTGACATCTTTCAGCTTATAGTCCTGAATCTTACCAATCATATTACGACGGACCTTGAGGAACTTAGAAAGCACTTGGGTTGGAGTCTTGGCATCATAACCTTCAATGTATTTAAACGTATACTTTTCTTCCGGTGTATAGCCTTTTCTTCGATAGTATCTGCAACTTGTTTTTCAAAGACTTTCGTTTCAGTCCAGGTTTCGTAATTTTCACCGTAGAGTTTTGAAAAACCGTTACTAGATTTTCCAAGCATAGTATCAATTAAAACTGTCGCATCAGCTTGGCACGTTCTGTCGGAGTTGGTGTCGCTTTTTTCTTCTCAGCTGGCTTATTGGAAGCACAAGCTACGAGAACCAAGCAAGCTACCAGAATCAGTCCTAAATAGGTAAGAACTTTTTTCATTAAGATTATTCCCTCATTTCTTTTAGTTACTATTTAAGATAGCATAGGTCTGATGATTCTTCAAGGTCACTTTCCAAAAGAAAAAATCAAAACTCTACTATTATAATGACTCTAAATCATCTAGGTCCAATTGCCTGCCTTCTTGATCTTCCAGACCCGTCAGCGTCACACCGAGCAGGCGAACACCGCTGCTATTTTCCTCCAATTGATCAAAAATGGTATGGGCAATTCTTTCGATGGTGTCGAAATCCTGAGTCGATTTGTCCAAGGTCATACGCTTGGTTAAGGTCGAGAAATCCGAATAACGGACCTTGATGACAATAATTCGACCAACTTTTTTATTTTTCTGAGCACTTTCAGCTACCCGCCTAGCATTCTTAGTCAACTCAGCCTTGATGTCATCTTCATTATAAAGAAGCTTGCCGTAGGTTCGCTCACTTCCGATAGATTTACGGACGCGATTGGGCCTGACAGGACTATTGGAAATCCCTCTGGCCTTTCGAAAGAGATCAAATCCAAAACGTCCAAAACGATCAATCAGTGTCATCTCAGGAATCTTCAGAAGATCGGCACCGGTGTATATTTCCATGTCATGAAGACGTTCAACTGACTTTTTACCTACCCCATGAAACTTTTCAATAGGTAGCTTTTCCAAAAAATTCCTGAGCCTCCTCTGGAAGCACCACCGTCAAACCAGCAGGCTTTTGAAAATCAGAAGCTAGTTTGGCGATAAATTTATTGTAGGAAACGCCTGCTGAACAAGTCAGGTGAAGTTCCTGCCAGATATCATACTGGATAAGTTTGGCTACCTTAACCGCCGATTTGATACCAAGTTTATTTATCGTCACATCAAGATAGGCTTCGTCGATAGACATGGGCTCTACCAAGTCGGTATAGCGTTTAAAAATCTCACGAATCTGCATTCCTACCTCTCGGTAATGACTATAATTTCCTGAGATAAAGACAGCATTTGGACAACGTTCATAGGCTTCCTTAGAAGACATGGCTGAATGGACACCATATTTTCTAGCCTCGTAATTACAGGTTGATACCACACCACGTCCCCCTGTTTTTCTAGGGTCGTGACCGATAATAACCGGTTTGTCTTTTAGACTGGGGTCATCCCTCATCTCGACCTGAGCAAAAAAGGCGTCCATGTCAATATGGATGATTTTCCGACTGATATCATTTATTAGAGGAAACTCTAACATGGCTCCCTGCTCCTTTCTCAGATTTATCTCATTGTAAAGCTTTTCACATAAAACTTTGGGACTACAAAGCATTCTCCCCTTATGATACCAAAATCTACCAAAAAACAGAAATTTATAATACAGATTTGTCGTTTTCAAAACTGTATTATAAAAGAATGTCTCTAAAAACACAGTTTTAAAGTTGTGTAAGCGGTTACTGTGTGATAGAATACTTCTAGAGAATGTAACAGATGATTTTGTTACTAGAATTATAGGAGATCCAAACTATGGCAACGGTTAAAACTAACACAGATGTTTTTGAAAAAGCGTGGGAAGGCTTTAAAGGAACTGACTGGAAAGAAAAAGCTAGCGTTTCACGTTTCGTTCAAGCAAACTACACACCTTATGATGGTGACGAAAGCTTCCTTGCAGGACCAACTGAACGCTCTCTAAAAATTAAAAAAATCGTAGATGAAACTAAAGCAGGCTATGAAGCTGAAGGACGCTTCCCAATGGATACTCGTCCAACTTCAATCGCTGACATTGACGCAGGATACATTTCAAAAGAAGATGAACTTATCTATGGTATCCAAAATGATGAGCTCTTCAAATTGAACTTCATGCCTAAAGGTGGTATCCGTATGGCGGAAACTGCTTTGAAAGAACACGGTTATGAACCAGATCCAGCTGTACACGAAATTTTCACAAAATACGTAACTACAGTTAACGATGGTATCTTCCGTGCTTACACTTCAAACATCCGTCGTGCACGTCACGCTCACACAGTTACTGGTCTTCCAGATGCTTACTCACGTGGACGTATCATCGGGGTTTATGCTCGTCTTGCCCTTTACGGTGCCGACTACTTGATGCAAGAAAAAGTTAACGACTGGAATGCTATCAAAGAAATCGACGAAGAAACTATCCGTCTTCGTGAAGAAGTTAACCTTCAATACCAAGCACTTCAAGACGTTGTTCGCCTTGGTGACCTTTACGGTGTAGATGTTCGTCGCCCAGCCTTCGATACTAAAGAAGCTATCCAATGGACAAACATCGCCTTCATGCAGTATGTCGTGTGATCAACGGTGCCGCTACATCTCTTGGACGTGTGCCAATCGTTCTTGATATCTATGCAGAACGTGACCTTGCTCGTGGTACTTACACTGAATCAGAAATCCAAGAATTCGTTGATGATTTCGTTATGAAACTTCGTACAGTTAAGTTTGCTCGTACAAAAGCTTACGACCAATTGTACTCAGGTGACCCAACATTCATCACAACTTCTATGGCTGGTATGGGTGCTGACGGACGTCACCGTGTTACTAAGATGGACTACCGTTTCTTGAACACTCTTGACAATATCGGTAACTCTCCAGAACCAAACTTGACAGTTCTTTGGACTGACAAATTGCCTTACTCATTCCGTCGCTACTGTATGCACATGAGCCACAAACACTCTTCTATCCAATACGAAGGTGTGACTACTATGGCTAAAGACGGATACGGTGAAATGAGCTGTATCTCATGTTGTGTATCACCACTTGACCCAGAAAACGAAGAACAACGTCACAACATCCAATACTTCGGTGCTCGTGTTAACGTGCTTAAAGCCCTTCTTACTGGTTTGAACGGTGGTTACGACGATGTTCATAAAGACTATAAAGTATTTGACATCGAACCAGTCCGTGATGAAGTTCTTGACTTTGACACTGTTAAAGCTAACTTCGAAAAATCTCTTGACTGGTTGACTGACACTTACGTAGATGCCCTTAACATCATCCACTACATGACTGATAAGTACAACTACGAAGCTGTTCAAATGGCCTTCTTGCAACTAAACAACGTGCCAACATGGGATTCGGTATCTGTGGATTTGCAAACACTGTTGATACATTGTCAGCGATCAAGTACGCTACGGTTAAACCAATCCGTGACGAAGATGGCTACATCTACGACTACGAAACAATCGGTGAATACCCACGTTGGGGTGAAGATGACCCACGTTCAAACGAATTGGCAGAATGGTTGATCGAAGCTTACACTACTCGTCTTCGTAGCCACAAACTCTACAAAGATGCAGAAGCTACAGTTTCACTTCTTACAATCACTTCTAACGTTGCTTACTCTAAACAAACTGGTAACTCTCCAGTTCACAAAGGGGTATACCTCAACGAAGATGGTTCAGTGAACTTGTCTAAATTGGAATTCTTCTCACCAGGTGCTAACCCATCTAACAAAGCTAAAGGTGGATGGTTGCAAAACTTGAACTCACTTGCAAGCCTTTGACTTTCGGTTACGCAGCTGATGGTATCTCATTGACAACTCAAGTATCACCTCGTGCTCTTGGTAAGACTCACGACGAACAAGTTGACAACCTCGTAACTATCCTTGACGGATACTTCGAAAACGGTGGACAACACGTTAACTTGAACGTTATGGACTTGTCAGACGTTTACGAAAAGATTATGAGCGGTGAAGATGTTATCGTACGTATCTCTGGATACTGTGTAAACACTAAATACCTCACTCCAGAACAAAAAACTGAATTGACACAACGTGTCTTCCACGAAGTTCTTTCAATGGACGACGCTTTGGGATAAAACAAATAAAGAGCTCGCAATAGCGGGTTCTTTTATTTTTGCAAAAAACTAGTTTTCATTACATTTTTCTAAAACTACTATCATTTACATTTGACTTTTTATAAGATAAGCTATAAAATAAAAGCGTTTCCGTTTGGTATCTCCAAACACTTCCTTCTCAGAAGCACCTTAGAGAAACGATACTCAATGACTGTCAAACGGATGGTTTCTAATAACACGTAGACTATCATTGTTATAAGATTAAAGAGTATAAGGAGGACAAATGAATAAGAAAAGTTTTAAGCTAATTGGATTAGTGTTTCTCGTAGCAAGCACTGTCCTGCTCGTAGCCTGCCAGTCTGATACCAAGACCGAATCCTCAAAGCCCAAGGACGTTCAATGGGGGTATACTGGCTCTACTGGTCCAGACCATTGGGGTGACCTTTCTAAAGATTATGAACTCAGCAAAAATGGTAAAGAACAATCTCCGATCAATATCACCGGTGCTGAGGACGTTGATCTTCCAGAACTAAACCTTAATAATCAAGAATCAGAAGCTCAAGTTGAAAATAACGGGCATACGATTGAAGTCAGCTTTAAAAATCCAAAGAATACCCTAACGATTGGTGATGATGTCTATAAATTACAGCAGTTCCATTTTCACGCACCTAGTGAGAATGAAATTGATGGTCAGACTTATCCTCTAGAGGGTCACTTCGTCTACAAGACTGATAATGGAAAAATCACAGTTATCTCAGTTCTCTATAATTATGGCGATGAAAATCAAGCTTAAAACAAATCTGGGATAAAATGCCTCAGGCGGCCAATACAGAAACTGAGCTTCCTCAGGATATCTCACT
>ENA-OQBJ01000344-OQBJ01000344.1-human-gut-metagenome-genome-assembly--contig:-NODE-344-length-24836-cov-1.919543_pt1 | contig 24836 bp, 25 predicted proteins | sample MGYA00242743_ERZ504545 | MGnify/ENA primary metagenome ERZ504545 (study PRJEB26092, sample SAMD00036252) | human gut metagenome | host: Homo sapiens | study: EMG produced TPA metagenomics assembly of...
GATGTCGGCTCGTCGCATCCTGGGGCTGGAGCAGGTCCCAAGGGTTCGGCTGTTCGCCGATTAAAGCGGCACGCGAGCTGGGTTCAGAACGTCGTGAGACAGTTTGGTCTCTATCCTCTGCGCTCGTTGGAATCCTGAGGAGGCCTGCCCATAGTACGAGAGGACCTGGGTGGACGGACCTCTGGTATGCCGGTTGTCGCGCCAGCGGCATGGCCGGTTGGCTACGTTCGGGAGGGATAACCGCTGAAAGCATCTAAGCGGGAAGCCTGCTCCAAGATTAGGATTCCTTGACGCTCCCCGGAGCGTCCGAAGCCCGCATGTTGAACACGTGTTCGATAGGCCGGAGGTGGAAGTCCCGCGAGGGGTGGAGCCGACCGGTACTAACGGGCGAACGCGGCACACTTTCCGACCCGCTTGCTGGGTCGGGTCTCGTCCTGTGGTGGTTTCTTTCGTTGGATGGCAAGGAGCATTGTTTCTTGTGGTCACGGAGACGATACCGGTGAAGCGTTTGGTTGTTCGCGTCCGTTGTCCGGTTCCCGGACCGCCACGATCGGAATCGTGGCATGGTTCCGGTTCTGCCGGCCGATCCCCTGGTGGGTTGGCCGTTATATTGGTTTTGCGGTGGTCATGGCCCAGGTGAGACGCCCGGTCCCTTTCCGAACCCGGAAGCTAAGGCCTGGTCGCGGCGATGGTACTGCACTCGAGAGGGTGTGGGAGAGTAGCACGCCGCCGCATTCAACGTCGGGGTTCCCGTCGAGCGTGACGCTCCGGGAACCCCCTTTTTGTCTTTTGGTTCGTGTTTCCCGCGACGCGCGGGAGGCTCCCAATCCACAACACCCTTGCATCGCATGGTCCGTCAGCGTGACTGTTAGTAATGATGTGATGAGGCTCACGCGTTACGCCCGCGCGGGTTCCAGAGAATCACGTTACGATGGAAAACGGCAGAAGCCCGATAATTGACAATCAGCGAAAGGACCGATGATGACTCTCCTGCAGCATGAACTGACCGATTTTAAGGTGAACGCGTTCCAGAACAACGAGTTCCATGAGGTGACCAAGGCTGATGTGCTCGGCCACTGGTCCCTGTTCTTCTTCTACCCGGCTGATTTCACCTTCGTGTGCCCCACTGAACTTGAGGATCTGGCCCGCAACTACGCCAAGTTCAAGGAAATTGGATGCGAGGTCTACTCTGTCTCCTGCGACACCCACTTCGTGCACAAGGCATGGCATGACGCCAATGAAAAGATCGCCAAGATTCAATATCCGATGCTTGCCGACCCGACCGCTCTATTGGCCAAGGATCTCGACACCTACAACGAAGTCGATGGCATGGCCGAACGCGGTGACTTCATCGTGAGTCCCGAAGGTAAGGTCGTGGCTTATGAAGTCATCTCTTCCAATGTGGGCCGCAATGCCGAAGAACTGCTACGCCGTGTGCAAGCTTCTCAGTTCGTCCACGAACATGGCGATCAGGTTTGCCCTGCCAACTGGACTCCAGGCGAGGACACTATTGAACCTAGCCTTGATCTTGTTGGTCAACTGTGATCGTCGCTTGACGGACGGCTTGTCAAGCTAATCCGACGGGGTGCCCAGGAGAATCCTCCGGGCACCTCCTGAATAGCCAGATCAAGGCACGAAGGGAGTCGTTATGTCTCGAAATGATTTGTACGATGTCATAGTCATCGGCGGCGGTCCCGCTGGTCTGACGGCGGGATTGTATTTGGCCCGTGCCCGATATCGCGTACTGATTCTCGAGAAAGATGATTTTGGCGGACAGATCACCATCACCAATGAGGTGGTCAACTATCCGGGCGTTGGCCGCACCACTGGCCGTGCGCTTACCCAGACCATGCGTCAACAGGCGCAGGATTTCGGCGCTGAATTCCTTTCCGCCGAAGCCATCGGCCTCGACGTGCATGGCGATGTCAAAACCGTGCATACTTCGCGCGGCGACTTGAAAGCTTTTGGTATTCTCATCGCCACCGGTGCCAGCCCACGCAAACTAGGGTTCGAAGGGGAGTCCGAATATGCTGGCCGCGGTGTGGCCTACTGCGCCACCTGCGATGGCGAGTTCTTTGCCGGCAAGGAAGTACTGGTGGTCGGCGGAGGGTTCGCAGCAGCCGAGGAATCCGTGTTTCTGACCACATACGCCTCCAAAGTTACCGTTCTCGTACGGGAACAGGACTTCACTTGCGACGCTGCGGTGGCCGCCGCAGCAAAAAACAATCCGAAGATCGACGTGCGTTACCAGGTCGAGCTGCAAGGTGTCACTGCCGGGCAAGGTGGTTTACGTGAAGCTTCGATCCTAAACCGGGCCACTGGCCAGACCGAAACGTGGAAACCTGCTGACGGTGGCACGTTCGGAGTGTTCGTGTTCGCAGGATATGTGCCCGCCACGGATCTGGTGCGTGGCGTGGTGGAGCTGGACGATCATGGTTACGTGGTCACGCACGGCTATCTCGAAACCTCGGTGCCGGGCGTGTACGCGGCCGGTGATCTACGGGCCAAAAACCTGCGGCAAGTGGTTACCGCCACCGCTGATGGCGCTATTGCCGCGGTGGAGTTGGAACGGTACGCCAAGCGAATGAGCGAGAAAACCGGCTTGACGCCACAGCGTCCGTCCTCCTACGTCTATGAGCAGTCCACAGCGAAGACAAAGGCCGCCTCGGTGGTCGGCACCACGCCCGCGCCGGCACCCGCCAAACGCAGCGCCGATGCCGCTGCCGCGGCGAACGCCGTCAGGAAGCCCGGCGAATTGTTCTCCGACGCCACCAGACAGCAGCTCAACGTGGTCTTTGGCCGCATGTCTCGGCCGGTCACGCTTGCTTTGGAGCTGGACGATACGCCGCTGTCCACGGAACTGCAGGGATTCATTGATGCGTTGGTCGCGTTGTCCGGCGGCAAGCTGAAATCGACGGTGGTCGATGGCGAGTACAAGAAGGATGATACGAGCCGTGCGGTGTTCGACGTGGAACACGTGTTGCCCGCCGCGCGCCATGCGTGCGTATGGTGGTGGATGGCGAGCCGACTGGCCTCGCTTTCCATGGCGTGCCTTCCGGCCATGAATTCAATTCGTTCGTGCTGGGCCTGTACAACGTGGCCGGTCCCGGTCAGCCGTTGGGCGATGATCTGATCGAACGGGCACGGTCCATCACGGACCCATTGGGCATCATGATTCTCGTCTCGCTCACCTGCACGATGTGCCCGGAGACCGTGCTCGCTTCCCAGCGTATCGCTTCGCTGAACCCGGCCGTGCGCGCCGAGGCCTACGATGTTGCGCACTTCCCTGAGCTTAGGGACCATTATGGCGCGATGAGCGTGCCCTGCATCGTCATCACACGGGCCGATGGCACGCAGCGGGTCGAGTTCGGCAAGAAGAGCATCCCGCAGATGCTCGAATTGATCGGCGCGTAAATACTCGGTATGGAATCTGGTGGCCGAATGTCATGCAATGACAATATGTCTGGAATCACCTTTTAAGCTCGATTCTAAGCATATCCGCTCTTATACTTGTTGCAGCTCACGGATCATCCGGTGAGCTGCAAACAAGTGAGTTGCGCTAATTACGATTGGCGCAGTTTAAGGGAATTTGTTCATTAGTTAACAGGTAACATAAAAATTACCCTCCAGTTAGAGAACTGGATATATTCAATTGGCTTCGCCGCAAGATCTGAGCGATCTGGCAAATGATTCTTGATGAGAAGTGGGTCTTAATAAAGATGGAATCCAAACCCCTTGATTTTACTGGACTGAAGATTTCGAGAGATTAGTAATCCAAGAAGGTAGGTTTGGCCGAACCGGTTGCATAGGCCACGATGGCTGCCAGCGTGAGGGCGTGGGTGAATACGGATTGCGCCGTATGACGGTAGGTTCGGCGTTTGGATTTCCACCGCGCCCTTCGCTTTGATGCCGTCCGTGTCACCGGTGTTCCCGCGCCTGTCCGCGATTATCCGAGGCCGGTTCCGCGTGCCCCGCCGCCGGCCAGTTTGGGACCGCTCGTCTATCTAGACAGTCAGCCGAACAATCAGCGGTGTTCTGCGGACCTGCTGCAGCGGCCTTGGGTATATGATAGTGGTTCAGAGAATGTCCCCTCATAAAATGTGTGTATACCTCGAAATGTCCCTCATGAAATGTTACAGTGATATCAAATCTCGCTCATGGAAATGCAGAATGAGAGCGTTGGATGTTTTGGAAGGAGTGGGGGAACGTGTACCTGCGCAGGAAGGTCGACCGGTTTCTCTTGGATTGGAAGGCCGACGGTAATCGCAAGCCACTCATCGTCAAGGGGCCAAGGCAGGTCGGCAAAACGGCCGCCATCAGGCATTTCGCCTCCGCCAATTACCGCAGTGTCGTCGAGATCAACTTCGTGGAGAATCCTAGGTACCGTGCGATTACGCAGAATGGATATTCCGTTGGCGAAGTGGTGAAGAGCATGTCGCTGCTTGATCCGACACTGCGCTTCATTCCCCATGAGACGTTGATCTTCTTCGACGAGATCCAGGATCATCCGGACATCGCCACGACGCTGAAGTTCTTTAGGCAGGACGGCCGTTTCGACGTCATCTGCAGCGGGTCCATGCTGGGGATTAATTACAAGACCATCGAGAGCAACAGCGTCGGGTACAAGACCGATTACGGGATGTGTTCGCTTGATTTCGAGGAGTTCCTGTGGGCCAAGGGATTCGACGGTGCGATCGTCGAATCCATGTTCGATCATTTGATTTCGTTGCGGCCCTTCTCGCGGATCGAGATGGACACATTCACTTCGGCGTTCCTTGACTACTGCACCATCGGCGGCATGCCTGAGGTCGTCTCCTCCTACATTGCACGCGGCACCTTCGAGGGCACCTTGAATATGCAACGTCAGCTGGTTCTGGACTACGAGGAAGACATCCAGAAATACGCGGACGGCATGGACCGGGCCCGAATCCTCAACGTGTTCAGGCATATCCCGGTCCAGCTGGCGAAGGAGAACAAGAAGTTCCAGATCAGCAAAGTCGCCAAAGGAGCGCGCTTCAAAGACTACCGCGGATGCGTGGAATGGTTGGAAACCGCAGGAATTGTGAATGTGTGCCATTGCCTGTCGTTCCCCGAATTGCCTTTGCGGGGCAATTATGACGAAAACAAGTTCAAGATGTATTTCGCCGATACGGGACTGTTCGTCTCCATGCTGGACGACGAGGCTAGCGACGATTTCCGCGCGAACCGGAACCTTGGCATATACAAGGGCGCCTTGTACGAGAGCGTGATCGGGGAGGCGCTGCGCAAGGCCGGCTACGACCTCTACTACTACAAGAGGGAGAACTCCACTTTGGAGGAGGATTTCTTCGTAAGGTCGCGAGACGCGCTCATTCCTGTTGAGGTGAAGTCGAAGAACGGCACCGCGAAATCATTGCGCACGCTGATTGCGTCTGACTCGTATCCGGACATCCGGTTCGGTATCAAGCTGACGGCGGGTAACGTCGGCAGCAGCGATGGAATCTTCACGGCCCCGTATTTCGCGACTTTCCTGCTGCGGCGTCTGCTCAAGACGTTCGATGAGAGCAGAGCCGACCTTTTCGGAATCGCCTGGGCCTGAACCCTCCATCGGCAAGTATCAGCATCGCTGTGGTTTGGCGGATGGTGCGAGCGGGGAAGCCGGAGACGGTGTACAGGATGAGGTAGACTGAATCCGGCCTGTTGGCTCAGCCTCTCCTTGTCCACCCTCTTGGCGCAGCATATCCAAATCACCGAACCGTTCGCATGCGGTGCCCAAGCCGTACCATGCGGCCAGATTGATGCGCGCCCGCGCCCAGGAGAAGATCCACGATGGTGCAAATCGTCAAGGGCCTTGGCGCCCAGACCACGCTTGGCCGGGCGGGAGCCGATTGGTAACAGACCGATTTCAGTCAGCGGCATGACGATCGAGAACTACAGCGCGAAACTGACGGCACGCAGCGGGTCGAGTTCGGCAAGAAGAGCATTCCGCAGATGCTTGAACTGGTCGGCGCGTAGGCACTCGATATCATTTAATGCCGGACATCATAAAGCTGCTGATGAACTGGCGCTGGAAAATGAAGAACGCGATGAGCAACGGTGCAATGACGAGCATGGTCGCGGCGGACAGGATGAGATTAATGATTTACAGGATCATGCTGTTTGCAGAATCGTTTTTCCGGTGTGGGCTGCAAAGGCTGATCCCATGTGGGACGAGCAAGAGCATCAGTATCAGAATAATATTTACATAGATGAGTAACAAAGACTCTGGTAGTCAGCATGACTGCCAGAGTTGACAGGCAGCATAAAAATGATGGAATCCTTTCATGCCGTGGCGGGCACGGGTTCGATGACAAGTCGGCCTCCAAGTGCATCGACGACCTTGACGATGGTGCGGAAACTTGGGTTGCCTTCTTTGTTGAGGCTTTTGTAGAGGCTTTCGCGGCCGACTCCGGCTTCCTTGGCGATTTGGCCCATGCCACGCGCCTTGGCTATGTCGCCGATGGCGGCCTGCAGAAGCGCCGGGTCGCCGGTTTCCGCGGCGGCGTTGAGGTATGCGATGGCGTCTTCTTCGTTTTCGATGTATTCGCTGGCATCAAAATTGCTGATGCTTACCATTGTCCCTCCTTGATAAGTGATTCGAGCATTTTCTGTGCCTCTTTTATGGTCTTGTCCTGTCCGGTCTTGTCCCCGCCGGCGAGCAGCAACATGATTCGATTGCCTTTCTGGGCGAAGTAGACGCGGTAGCCTGGGCCGAAGAAGAAACGCAATTCGTTCACGCCTTTACCGACCGGGTGCATATCGCCGACCGGTTGTCCCGCCAGTGCACACTGTCTGATCCGGGCAGTGATCCGCGCTTTGGCGGCATGGTCGCGCAGCCTATGCAACCACTTGCGGAACTGGTCGGTTTGTTGGATTTCCATATGCATTATTGTATCCTGCAAGATACAATAATGCAAGCGTGGCGGTCTCGAACCATTTGTTGTCATATCGGAATCCGGTGCCCCCGCGCCCATCCGCTGGCTCGTCCATGTTCCCTCCGATCATCCGAGCCCGTTCCGTGCGCCGTCGCCAGATGGTCCAAAGTATATGGGAACGCCTCGGCTGCTGGACCGGTTCATCACAGCAGCGAGGCGTTGATAAAGATTTTTGGAATATTACTTGCTGAAAACCTTCTTGAACAAGGTGGAGGAGGCCTTGGCGAAGGCGAACTGGCTGAGGCCGGCATCCATGGAAACGGTGTTGGCGTTGGCGATCTGGTCGAAGGTGTTGTTCTGCATTTTTTCTTCCTTTCACGCGGCTCGTCGTTTCGTTTGTTGGTTCATGCTTCGTGCGGAGCCGTTTTTTCTGTTGTGGCTTCATTGTAGGCATCCCTCTGGTGCGTGGTCTCGCCGATTTCGTCGCTTCTTTTGTATTTTCATCTGGTAAACAGAAGTAAATGCTTGTGACGGAGACGGATTGCATATGCACGGGTGCTTCATGAAAGCTGATTCTGAGTGCCGCTGCATGTTACAGCAGTGGCGGCGATACGCAGCTTTCGCGTTCGACGAGCTGCGTGGGAAGAATGAAGTAATTCTGTTCCACCTTTCCTTCCCGTGCTTCGAGAATCAGATCGATGCATTGTCTGGCGATGAGGTCGAATGGCTGTCTGATGGTCGTCAGGGATGGACACATGCTTGCCGCAGGATAGACATCGTCGAAACCGATGATCGATAACTGTTCGGGCAGACTGATGCTGTGCTGTCGGGCGCGCGATAGACGTTGATCGCGCCGAGATCGTTGAACGCGAAGATGGCGGTCGGTCGGTCCTGCTCCCTCATTCCAGGAGATCGCATGCCGCCTTGTATGCTTTGTCGGACACGTAGTCGCCAACCTTGATGAGATGCGGATCCGCGCTGATGCCGTTTTTCTGCAGCGCCGCCATGTATCCGCTAAGTCGCGCTTGCGAGGATTGTGAATTGGTAGGGCCGGTGATGACGGCGATTCGTCGGTGCCCCAATGATATGAGATATTGCGTGGCAAGCATTCCTCCGGTCCAGTTATCAATGCCTACCCCCAATGCGTCAGCGGAGACCTGTCCGACCGGATCGACAATTACATATGGGATGTTCCTTGTTTGCAGTAGCGATTCCTCGGCCGATGAGATATTTGATAAGAGGAGTATGACGCCTAATGGGTTGCGTTCGATGGCGCTACGGAGACAGTTGCTGGTCTCGTTTCTCGTTGCGTATTCTTTGAAATCTGGTTCGGCGCAGCTTACGGTGATGCCGATGCCAAAATCTCTGGCGTATGAAGTTGTCTCCTTGACCATCTCTACGGATCCGTTGTTGGTCATTTCGTTGACGACCAGTTCGATTGACCGCATGGTTTTGGTTGTGGGAAGTTTTTTGCGGAACCCGGCTTCTTCGAGGAGCAGTTCCACCTATCGCGGGTCTCGTCGGAGACTCCATCACGGCCGTTGATGACCTTGGACACGGTGGCAGGGGATACTCCCGCCACTTGGGCGATATCGGAGCCTCGGTCTGTTTGTTGTTTTGATCGTGGTCATGACCCTTCTCTTTCGTTACGCGACGCTGCAAAACGTTACCTATAGGATAGCGAAATTTTCGTTACTTTAGAATAGATTTTTTATCGGCGTGTTGCTACCTATATAGCGGAAATGGGTGTCGTGGACATCGATTGCTCGCTGTTTTCTTGATAGATCTGATGCGCATATATCGTTGCAGTAAAGCCTTTTTAAGGCAGAAAAACAAGATAAAGAAAATTTCGCCACGCGCAACGAAGTTTTATTTGCTCTTTTTCGCAGAACCTTGTATATTGAACGTACCGATGGATGAAACGGCAATGGCAACGATGTTGTTGGCAGGCTCATTCAGACGGGTTAAGAAGAAAGAGAAAAACTATGACAAATGCAACGGCGAAACCGGAATACTTCCGGGATGCGCAAGCCGAAGCGCGAGTACATAGGCATGTTATATTGTCTTCCATACGTGGTGGTCTTCCTGTTCGGCATGATCATCCGATGTTCTACGCGTCTTATCTCAGCTTCTTCAAGCAGTCCCTTCTCGGCGCACCACATTCGCGGCTTCGACAACTTCATAGCTGCATTTAAGGATGAAGCGCTGTGGAGCGGTTTCAGGAGAGTGCTGATTTACGCGGCGATTCAGATTCCTCTCAATTTGATCCTTTCCCTTGTGGCGGCGCTCATTCTGGATTCCCAGAGAATCCGTCATATCGCAGTGCCGCGAATTTTGCTGTTCCTGCCATACGCGGTTCCTGGTGTGATTGCAGCACTGATGTGGGGATATATCTATGGCGACAAGTATGGCCTTGTCGGCCAGATTGCGTCTATGGTCGGGGCCACTGCGCCGAACATGCTTTCTGAAAAGCTTATGCTGTTCGCCATCGCAAACATCTGCACTTGGTGTTCTCTTGGCTACAATATGCTGATTTATTATTCTGCACTGATCGGTATTCCGACCGAGCTGTACGAATCCGCTCGTATCGATGGCGCATCCGAGCTGCGTATCGCATGGTCGGTAAAGATTCCGCAGATTAAGGGACCCATTATGATGACCGTGCTCTTCTCGGTGATTGGCACGCTTCAGTTGTTCAACGAACCGAGCATCTTGATGAATTCCGCGCCGAATGTGATCACCAGTAACTACACGCCGAATCTCTACGCATATAACCTTGCGTTCAACGGCCAGAACCTCAACTACGCTGCAGCTGTCTCCTTGGTGATTGGTGTCATTGTTATGGGTCTTGTCGCAGTCGTGAAGGTCATTGGCAATAAGTGGGAGAACAAGTGATGAGTGAAGCAATCGCAAAACCACGTTCCAAGTCGCTGCAACGCAGAGACGCCAAGCTGGCGCTCAAGGCAAGCCAACGCTATAAGCGTATGCAGCAGCGTGAGGCAGCTCCAAAACTGACCGGCAAGCAGCGTGTGCTTAACTGGCTGCTGCACATTATCATGGGCCTGATGGTCATCTACTGCCTCGTGCCGCTGTTGTGGGTCATCTTCTCTGCAACAAAGACCAACGAGGGTATGTTTAGCTCCTTTGGTCTATGGTTCGATGACAAGAATGTGTTCTGGCAGAATGTTCAGGAAACTCTTGCATATCAGCATGGTACATACGCTCGGTGGTTGCTCAACACAGTGATGTATGCAGTTGTCGCCGGATTTGGTGCCACTATCATCGCCACTCTCGCGGGTTACGCCATTGCCACAATGCGATTCCCGGGCCGCAATAGTCTGTTGGCGATAACCTTGGCATTCATGTCCATTCCGGCCACGGTCATCTCTGTCCCGCTGTTCCTCATGTACTCGAAGATCGGTCTGGTTGGTACCCCATGGGCAGTGATTATCCCGCAGCTGGCCACGCCGTTCGGACTGTACCTGATGATTATTTATGCGCAGACATCGGTGCCTACTTCTCTCCTTGAAGCGGCTAAGCTCGATGGCGCAAATTCTTGGACCATCTTCTGGAAGGTTGCCTTCCCGCTGCTGTCTCCAGGCTTCGTCACTGTACTGCTGTTCACGCTGGTCGGTGTCTGGAACAACTACTTCCTGCCGCTGATCATGCTCTCCGATACCAACGATTATCCGATGACGGTCGGTCTGAACATGTGGCTGAAGATGGGTGCCGAAGGTACCGCGGATGGTCAGATTCCGAACAACTACATCGTCACCGGCTGCCTCATTGCGGTTGCCCCGTTGATCATCGCCTTCATGTTCCTGCAGAAGTACTGGCAGTCTGGCCTTTCGGCTGGTGCAGTCAAGCAGTGAATCCTCGCCGCACGGTTATTGGCGATCACCCATTCGTTGCTCTAACGACCGTGCGGCATCCATATCCGTTTAAAGAACAACAATAAGACAGTGATTCATGACACACAAAGGAGTAATCATGAAGAAGATGACCAGAATCGTCAGTGCGCTGGCGGCGCTTACTATGGTAGCCAGCATTGCGGCTTGTGGCTCAAGTACCGGTGCCAAGGACACTAAAACTGCAGTCACTATAGGAGATATTAACAACGCCCTCACTGATACTTCTAAAAATGTCGAGCTGAATGTATGGGGTTTCTCCGGAAAGCAGATGGCAGGGCCGATTGAAGCTTTCCAGAAGAAGTACCCGCACATCAAAATTAAATTCACCAACACCGGCGCGGCAAGTGACCATTTCACCAAGTTCCAGAATGTCGTTGCTGCTAATAAAGATGTTCCGGATGTCGTGCAGATGAGTGCTGACCGATTCGAACAGTACGCTATTTCTGGTGCTCTGCTGAATTTCGCCAACGATGATATCGAAAAAGCGTGGAGCAAGCTTTACGCAAAGACCGCTTGGAGCCAGGTGCATTATGCTGGCGGCCTGTGGGGTGTGCCGACTGATGCTACTCCTTTGGCCATGTATGTGCGTAAGGACATTCTCGACGAGCATAATCTCAAGGTGCCGACCACTTGGCAAGAATTCTATGAAGAAGGCGTCAAACTCCACAAGGAAGATCCCAGCAAGTACATGGGCGTCCTCATCAATAACGATATCTCCTGCTTTACGGATTTGCTGCGTTCGGCTGGTGCGCGCCCTTGGAAGGTCAATTCTGCCGATGACATCAGCCTGAGCATGACTTCTGGTACTACCAAGAATTCATTGAATTCCTGCAAAAGTGCCTTCAGGATGGGGTCATGGAGCTGCTCCAGCTGGACCGATGCGTTCAACCGTGCCACGAACGAGGGTACCTATGCCACCTATATTTCTCAGAACTGGCAAGGCAACTCCTACAAGGGACAGAATCCATCTCTTAAGGGTCTGATTCAGGTGACACTGCCGCCTGCATTCGGTGATTCTGCCGATGATTTCAAGTCTTCTTCCGTCGGTTCCATGATGAGTGTTTCCGCGGCATGTCCGAAGGAAAAGCAAGCAGCAGCCCTTGCCTTCATCAATTGGCTTGATTCCGACAAGGAAGCGATTCAGTCTTGGCAGGATAACAACCATGGCAACTACTTCATGGCAGCTTCCGCTTACCAAGATAGCGAAGACATCCGCAATATGAAGGAAACGGATGGATACTTTGTCAATACTGACGTGAACTCTATCTACTTCGAGTCCATGGACAAGGTCAATACTGATTGGGAGTATCTTCCGTTCATGTCTCAGGTTGGAGTCGTATACAAGGATGTCATCACTCCTGAAATGAAGGTTGGCGGTGACATGGTAGGCGCTATGGCCAAGCTCAGGAGAAGCTCAAGACCTACGCAAAGGACAACGGCTTCAAGGTCACCACCGACGCTGACTGACATCCGGTTGCCCCGCCACCGCTAGGGAGGGCGGCCAAACGGCCGTCCTCCCTTTTTGAAATTAACCATTTTTCCAAAGAAGGAAGCGCATCGTGAGCGTTATTACCAAAGTCACCACCTATGATTTCCGATTCCCGACATCGGCCACCTTCTCCGGCTCCGACGCCATGAATCCCGATCCGGATTATTCCTCTGCCTATGTTGTCATCGCCACAGATGCCGGTGATTCCGGCAATGGATTCGTCTTCACCATCGGCCGCGGCAATGATGTCGTCGTCCGAGCATCGACTCCATGTCCGAAACCCTCATCGGACGTAACGTCGAGGAACTGCTCGACAACATGCGTCTCGCATGGGATCTGTTCGTGCGCGATTCGCAGCTGCGCTGGCTTGGCCCTGAGAAGGGCGTTGAGCATATGGCCATCGGTGCCGTGCTTTCGGCTCTGTGGGACCTCAAAGCCAAGCGCGCCGGCAAGCCGCTCTGGCTGCTCCTTTCCGAGATGGAGCCCGAAGAGCTCGTTGCGACTCTCGACTTCCGCTACCTGACTGATGCCCTCACTCCGCAGGAAGCCCTCGAGATTCTGCGTGCCGCCCAGGAAGGCAAAGCGGAACGCATCGCCCACCTCAAGGAAGTCGGCTACCCGGGATATTCAACCGCCGCCGGATGGCTCGGCTATTCCGACGAGAAGATGGTCCGTTTGGCCAAGCAAGAGACCGAGGTCATGGGCTTTAAGCAGATCAAGCTTAAGGTCGGTCAAAACCTCGAAGACGACCTGCGCAGGCTCAAGCTTGCCCGTGAAGCGGTCGGCCCGGACATCGCCATTGCCGTAGACGCAACCAGGTTTGGGATGTACCGCAGGCCATTGAATGGATCGGCAAATTCAAGGACTACGATCTCGCGTGGGTTGAGGAACCGACCTGCCGGATGATGTTCTTGGCCATGCCGCAATCCAGAAGGCCATCGATCCGATTCCGGTGGCCACGGCGAACAGATGCAGAACCGAGTCATGTACAAGCAGTACCTGCAGGCTGGCAGCTTCAAGGTCATGCAGATTGACGCGACCCGAGTCGCCGGCCCCCAGGAAATCATCCTCGAATACCTGCTCGCCAAGAAGTTCGGCGTCAAGGTCTGCCCTCATGCAGGCGGTGTCGGCCTGTGTGAAGCCATCAGCCAGCTTGCGATGTTCGATTATGTGTCCGTCTCTGGCGAGATGGAGGACCGCGTCGTCGAATACGTGGACAACCAGCATGAGTACTTCGTACATCCGACCGTCATCAAGAACGGACGATACGTCGCGCCGCTCGCTCCGGGCAACGGCACGGAGATGAAGCTCGACGAATGCATGAAGTACCTGCACAAGGACTAGTCGGAAGGACCTGAGATGGACCTGCATCTTAAGAACAAGGTGATTATTGTCACCGGAGGATTCAAAGGCATCGGCAAGGCATAACGCTGCGACTGGCCGAAGAAGGCGCCATTCCGGTGGTGCTGAATCGTTCGGATAGTGCCGACGACGAATTCCGACAGGATATCGAACAGATCACCGATTCGTATGACACCTATCTGATTGACCTGAACAACACCGATGAGATCGCCCCCATTGTTGAATCGGTCATGAAGAAATACGGCCATATCGATGGTGTGGTCAACAATGCCGGCAGAAACGACAACCTCGCGCTCGAGACCACGTCATGGCGTCAGTTCGAGGAGTCTCTTCACGGCAATCTGACCCACTATTACGAGCTGGTTCATCAGTGCGTGCCAGCGCTCAAGGCCAGCAAGGGCTCGGTGGTCAATATCGGTTCCAAGACCGCATTGACCGGCCAGGGCAAGACTAGTGCCTACGCCGCGGCGAAAGGTGCGATTCTGGGCCTGACCCCGCGAGTGGGCCGCCGCCCTCGCCCCGGATGAGGTCCGGTCAATGCCGTTGTCGTGGCCGAAGCGTGGACGCCGCTGTACGCGCAATGGATCAAGACGTTCGGCGACGAGCAGGCGCAGCGTGAGCAGTTGGCGAAGATTACCGACAGGATTCCTCTCGGTCACCGCATGACCGAGACTTCGGAAATCGCGGATACCGTGGCTTTCCTTCTGTCCGACAGGTCTTCGCACACCACCGGACAATGGGTCTTCCCAGACGGCGGATACGTCCACCTCGATAGGCACTTGACTAGGACGTGCGACATGCAGAGGATCATCGACTCGCATTTCCATATCTGGGATCCATCCGTCCAACCGCTTTCATGGCTTGACGGTACGGATGGGTCCATCACCCGCCGTTACGATATGGACTGCTTCAAACGCGCCTATGCCTCATACAATGAGCGCCACCCAGACGCTGCGGTCAATTTCGTCGGCGGAGTGTATGTGGAAGTCGACACGGACGATACGTCATTGGAAGATCGGCTGCTGTCCGAAAACCATGATCCTCTGCTGTTGGCAACATCTATGCGGTCCACCGTCGGACCGGCCATGCGCGTGCCGCTGTACGCGCATGGCGTTCGTGAGCCATTGCATACGCCGGCATCGCCGCGGGGACGGTGCCTGCAAGATGACTTCATCCGCGGTTTGCGGCTTATGGCCGATAAGAACATGCCATTCGACGCATGCGTACGGGTGGATGAACTTGGCGATCTTGCTCAGGCTTGTGAGCAGGTGCCCGAAGCAACCGTCATCGTTGACCATATGGCAACATATCCGATCTTCACAACCTCGAATCCTCATCCGATGCCCTGCATAGGCTCGGAGAGTTGCCAAACGTGTACGTCAAGGTATCGGGGTATCCAACCGATGACCTACGGTTCGTCTCGACCCTGCTCGATCTCGCACAAGATGCGTTCTCGAACAAGCGATTGCTGTACGCGTCGAATTGGCCTGTCATTGGCTTATACGCCGATTTCGACAGTCATCTGTCAATCCTGCTCAACCGTTTCGCGGGAGATGACGACTTCTTCTTCAATAACGCGCGGAACGCCTACCATATCGTCGAAAGGAAAATATCATGACTTGCAACGCCCAATTCGAAGGCGTGTTCTGCCCCTCCATCACCATCACGAACGCGGATGGAACCATTGACTATGACAATTGGGGTAAGCACCTTGATCATCTCATCGACGCGGGCATCGACGGTGTGCTGCTGTTCGGCAGCATCGGAGAATTCTACGCCATCGACGTCAAGACGAAGGCGGAAGCAGTGCGTTTCGCAGTTTCGAAAGTCGTCGGACGCATGAAGGTGCTCGTCGGAGTGGGAGACACCAACTAGACAATGTGAGAACATTGGCGGCGGAAAGCGAAGCAGCCGGAGCTGATGCATTGGTTGCAGTATCCCCGTACTATTTCGGACCATCCCCAGATTGTGCGAAGCGCTACTTCTCTGCGGTGGCCAAGGCAACGACACTGCCGGTCATTCTGTACAACTTCCCAGCTAGGACGGGCAATGACCTCACACCTGAGCTGGTGGCGGATCTCGCAGCGGAGAACCAGAACATCATCGGCATCAAAGACACCGTCGACACCATCAGCCACACCAGGAAGGTCATCGCTGCCGTTCGTAAGGTGAATCCATCGTTCAGCGTGCTGTCCGGATTCGACGAGTACTATACCGTCAACCGAATCAGCGGCGGCAATGGCGTGCTGTGCGGATTGACCAATGTGGAGCCGGAGACTTTCGTCAGCCTGCATCATGCATGGCAGTCCGGTGATTACGCCACGGCCATCAAATCGGCTGAACGCATTTCCTATCTGATGCGCCTGTACGACACTGCCGACCTGTTCATCAGCGCCATCAAGGGCGCGGTCAAGGCGAAGGGACTGCCAATCGACACGTCCATCCATGAACCCGCCGTGCAGCTGACCGACGAACAGTACCGCAATATCCAGGGCATTCTAGGCAAGTAACAATCAAATAAGTCTGAAGACAAGCAGGAGCAGCTATGCTGAAAGGGATACCGTCGATCATACAGCCCGATTTATTGAAGATTCTCAGTGAAATGGGCCATGGCGATACTATAGTCCTCGCGGACGCCCACTTTCCCGCTGAATCATTGGGGATTCATTCTCATGTGATCAGATACGACGGTCAGCCCATCGAACCACTTCTCGATGCAGTGATGCAGCTTATACCGTTGGATCAATATACGGAGCATCCGGTGTTTTTGATGGATAAGGTTCCTGGAGACGCCGTCGACACCCCGATATGGGATCGATATCGTCAGGTAATCACCAAGCATGAGCCTGACAGACAAACGGCTATAGGAATGCTGGAACGGTTCGCCTTTTACAATGAGGCCGAAAAAGCCTACTGCATCGTTGCAACAGGTGAGCAGTCACAGTATGCGAACATCATTATCAGAAAAGGCGTTATCCGTTAATTCCTGTGTAGGAGCAAAAATGAGCAATCCAACAAATGATGGTATCAACTTGAATTACCTCGCAAACGTACGTCCCTCGTCGCGGCAGCTCGTCTGGCAGCGTATGGAGATGTATGCCTTCATACACTTCGGCATGAATACCATGACAGACAGGGAATGGGGTCTTGGGCATGAGGATCCGGCGCTGTTCGATCCACAGAATGTGGATGTGGAACAGTGGATGGATGCGCTGGTGGCTGGTGGAATGACTGGTGTCATCTTGACGTGCAAGCACCATGATGGATTCTGCTGTGGCCATCGCGTTACACGCAGCATACCATTGCCGCCTCGCCATGGAGGGCCGGGAAAGGGGATCTCGTTCGTGAGGTCAGTGAGTCCGCCAGACGTCATGGACTGAAGTTCGGCGTATACCTGTCTCCGTGGGATCGAACCGAAGAATCCTATGGCAAAGGCAAGGCATATGACGATTTCTACGTCGGACAATTGACTGAGTTGCTCACCCAATACGGACCAATTTTCTCCGTATGGCTGGATGGTGCCAATGGTGAGGGCAAGAATGGTAAGACTCAGTATTACGACTGGGATCGTTACTACAACGTCATTCGTTCGCTTCAACCCAATGCGGTGATATCCGTATGTGTCCCGACGTTCGTTGGGCTGGAAATGAGGCCGGACATGTACGTGACAACGAATGGAGTGTCGTGCCCCGACGACTGCGTTCGGCGGAACTGACTATGGAAAATTCACAGCAGGAGGACGATGCGTCCTTTGCTTCTACGGTTCGCTCTCAAGATGATGACCTTGGAAGTCGTGAGGCGGTTTCCGGATACGGGGATGACGTCTGTTGGTACCCAGCTGAGGTCGATACCTCTATTCGCCCTGGATGGTTCTATCACAAGTATGAAGACGACAAGGTCATGAGCGCAGATCAGCTTTTTGACCTCTGGCTTTCCGCAGTCGGCGGTAATTCGTCGCTTCTGCTCAATATTCCTCCGTCTCCAGAAGGACTGTTCGCAGAACCGGATGTGGAGTCGCTCAAGGGGCTGGGAAGCCGTATCAATGAATTCCGCAAAGTATTGGCTTCGTCTTGTTGCGAGGTCAAGACCAGCAGCACGGACGAAACTGCAATGCGACTTCTCGATGGGAATCAGGACACGTATTGGTCTCCTGATGCCAATGACGTGGCCCCTGCCGTCACGCTCACTTTCCCGCAGCTGACGACGATTAATGCCGTTGTGGTTGAAGAGGCCATAGAGCATGGGCAGCGCATTGAACATATGCGCGTTACTGGTGTGCTATCTGATGGTACTGAGTGTGTACTCGGCCAGTTCGGCACAGTGGGATACCGCAGGATACTCCGCTTCGACGATGTCGAAGTATCTTCGGTTACCCTGCATGTGGATGATTCAAGGTTCACGCCAATGATCAGCCGTGCAGCTGTGGTGCGGATATAAGGCGGTACGTCACCATGAAACTCACATTCGATGGAATCTCTTCGTGCTGGGAAGAAGGCATCCCACTCGGCAATGGACGCATGGGAGCGGTCCTGTGCTCCGAACCGGAAACCGACGTACTGTATCTCAACGACGACACCCTTTGGTCAGGATATCCACACGCGGAAACCTCGCCGGTGACGCCGGAGATTGTGGCCAAGGCACGTCAGGCGTCGTTGCAGGACGACTACACCGCCGCCACGCGAATCATCAAGGAAGCCACACTGCAGGAAAAGGACGAGCAGATTTACGAGCCATTCGGAACGGCCCGTATTCAGTATTCAACTCCTGCAGACGGCCGTGAGAGCATGAAACGCCAACTGGGATCTTGCAAGGGCGCTCGCTGGTGAAACATTCCAGATGGGTGATGCCAACGTTCATGTCGACGCATGGTGCAGCGAGCCTGATGACCTGTTGGTCTACAGGATGTCATCGGATGCGCCGGTTGATGTGAACATCAGTGTCGCCGGCACTTTCCTCAAACAATCGCGCGCCTCGTTGGAAACGGTATCCGACGGCCATCGGGCCACCCTCATCGTCATGGGTCGTATGCCTGGACTTAATATCGGACTCCTGCCTCATCCTTCTGAAAATCCTTGGGAAGATGAGCAGGACGGAACTGGAATGGCGTACGCCGGTGCGTTCTCCCTTACCGTCACAGGTGGCGACATCAATGTGGGCGACAACAGTCTGCAATGTTCGAACATCAACGGATTATCGCTCCGCTTCCGCAGTATGAGCGGATTCAAGGGAAGCGACCAGCAGCCGGAACGAAGCATGACGGTTATCGCCGACCATCTGGAGAAAACCATCGACGAGTGGTCGACTGACCTGCAGACCATGCTCGACCGCCACATTGCGGACTACCGCAGATATTTCGACAGGGTGGCCATCCATCTCGGTTCAGCCCATGATGACGATACGGAACTACCGTTCTCGGCGATCCTTCGCTCGGATGAGAAAAAAGAACCGCATCGTCTGGAGATGCTGGCGGAGGCAATGTTCGATTTCGGCCGGTATCTGCTTATCTCCTCGTCCAGACCACACACTCAGCCGGCGAATCTGCAGGGGATTTGGAACCATAAGGATTTCCCAAACTGGTACAGCGCCTACACGACGAACATCAACGTCGAAATGAACTATTGGATGACAGGCCCATGCGCCCTCCAAGAACTCATCGAGCCGCTCGTCTCCATGAATGAGGAGCTGCTAGTGCCGGGGCACGACGCCGCTGACAGGATTCTTGGCTGCCGAGGATCGGCGGTCTTCCATAATGTCGATCTCTGGCGTAGGGCCCTTCCAGCAAACGGCGAGCCGATGTGGGCGTTCTGGCCGTTCGGTCAGGCATGGATGTGCCGGAACCTGTTCGATGAATATCTGTTCAACCAGGATGCATCGTACCTGGCCCGCATCTGGCCGATCATGCGGGACAACGCGCGATTCGGCATGGATTTCCTATCGGAGACAGAGCATGGACTAGCCCCGTCCCCTGCAACATCACCGGAGAACTGTTTCCTGGTGAACGGAGAACCGGTATCCGTTGCACAAAGCAGTGAGAATGCCACGGCCATCGTGCGTAATCTGCTTGATGATTTGATTCAGGCTTCTCACGATCTGGAAAACCTTGACGAAGAGGACAGCGCTCTGGTCCGTGAAGCGGAATCCGTCCGTTCCCAACTGGCTGAAACGCGATTGGGAGCTGATGGAAGAGTCCTTGAATGGAACGACGAATTCATCGAATCCGATCCACAGCACCGTCATCTGTCCCACCTTTACGAACTGCATCCTGGTGCAGGCATCACGTCTAAGACTCCGCATCTGGAGGAAGCCGCTAGGAAATCCCTCGAAGTGCGTGGCGATGATGGTTCCGGCTGGAGCATCGTATGGCGCATGATCATGTGGGCACGCCTGCGTGATGCGGAACACGCCAAACGAATCATAGGCATGTTCCTGCGGCCGGTGGATGCGAACGCTGAAACCAATCTGCTGGGCGGAGGAGTGTACGGCAGCGGATTATGCGCCACCCGCCGTTCCAGATCGACGGGAACCTTGGATTCCCGGCGGCCTTGTCGGAGATGCTTGTCCAAAGCCACGATGGCTGGATTCGCGTTCTTCCGGCCCTGCCGGAGGATTGGCATGAGGGAAGCTTCCATGCGCTCCGTGCAAGGGGCGGAATCCAAGTGGATGCGACATGGACGGATCAGACAGTGGAATATACGTTGCGCTGTTCGAAGCCCACGGAGATTACGCTGAACGTTCTGGGGACTGATATGGGACGTGTCGCACTATCTCCGGATAAGCCATTCAAGGGTTCCGTCCGGCGTTAACGTATTGCGTTATATCCGTTACGAAATGTTGCGGACCGTCTTTCCTAATAGGGGAGGACGGTCCGCAATCTTTTTTTGCTACCAGCATGCGGAAGATGAGCGCATGTATATAACTGAGTATCGTAATGTGAACGATCTCATCAAGAATAAGGGCAAGCATGCTGGTTTTATTTCAATCGGTCCGGCACCGTTTGAGCAGGATGTGCTCCTACGATTGCATGAGGCTTTCCACAAAACTGGTGGTCAGGGACAGTTTCATGCATCTTTATGAAACCATACGAAAGAAGGCTGATGCCTAACCCTCGGGGCTGGGCATCAGGCCTCTTCTCCTGATATGAGCAGAGGACGCGGCACGCGGAAAACATGAATCCATGCCGCATCTTCTGCGTTATGAAACATCGTCACCGGTTAATGCAAGGTGAAGGAACCTTGCAAGACGATGCCGTCACTCCTCCACAGGAAGGCGCAGAGGAGTGACATGCTATCCGATCGTCAGATCAGTTCGAGATTGACATCGAGGCTGATCGGCTGATCGGCGGGGATGTGATACTGGGAGTGGACCGGAGACATCCAGGAATCGTCGCCTCCGACACCCATCTGCGCGGCGAGCACACGGAGGAACATGTGCTTCGGAGCCGGCAACTCGTCCTGGTGCTGGGCTTCTTCGATCATGAAGCTGGAATACGGCTGCAGGCTCACAGCGAACGGTGCGGCACCGTTCGCGCGGCTGACTCGCAGGCCGTGTCCATTTTCATCGGTGATCTCCGCCCAACGGACCTCCTCGTGGTTGCCCGTCTCCTGCGGCATGAGATACGGAGCATGATCCTTGAACGCATCGGTGCTCCACACGCCCAGCTTGGCGTGCTTGCGATCCTGGTACGTTTCCTCAGGACCAGCGCCGAAGAACCTCAGATTCGAATACTGGACCGGCAGAGTCCATTCGATGCCAAACGCAGGAATGGTGGGCAGATCGCCGGATTCGCCCGGATATTCCACATGCAGGTTCAGACGGCCAGTGGTATCGGCGGTGTATCCGACGGTGACCTTGGTGCGTTGCGGCGTGGCCAGCTCATACGTGTACACGGCCTTGAGCGTGTCTTCATCGACCTGTTCGATGACATTGTCCACGCAACGGGCATAACGGCCGGCCGCCATCCACTGGGCTCGCTCGAATCCATGGCCGGCGCCACGGTCGTTGTCTGTCAGCGCGCGGAATGTGGTGATCGCCGGGCGACGCAGCACGAATTCGTGACCGCCGAACGTGTAGGAGACCAAGCCGCCCTGGGTGCGAGAAAGAAGAATCTCTCGTCCGGAACCCTGAACACCCGCATTCCAACGGCCAACAGTGACGATGCCGTCCGCAGGCAGGGCCGCGTCTTCGGCTGCCTTCGTTCCGGCCACAACAGTCTGGCCGAAGGCGAGTTCGTACCCGGCAGGAGCCCAATCGGTTGCCTCGGCGAGGCGCTGGGACACTTCAAGCACCAGCTCGTTGGCATTGGCGCGATAGAGATCCACCGGCCATTCGACCTCGAACGTGCATGCCGAATCGGCGGGCACGTCGAAGTGACGCTCGGACTGCCATACCGGCTCTCCGTCAGCGAGGATGCGCAGCACGAACTGGTATCCGCCGGTCGAGATGAACAGATTGTCGTTCTTGATGGACACCGAACGATCGGTCACGTCGATATGGACGTTGGAGTACAGCTGCTTGACTTCCTGGCCTTCGGCGCGGGAGTACGGTCGGCGAAGACCAGTCCGTTGCCGGAGAACTCGTAATCACTCGGGCGATCGCCGAAGTCTCCGCCATAGCACAGACGGGTGGAGCCGTCCGGCTGGGTGGCATAGATCGCCTGATCGATGAAGTCCCAGATGAAGCCGCCCTGATAGTGCGGGTAGCGTTCCAGTGCCGTGTATTCGTCCAGATTGCCGACCGAGTTGCCCATTGCGTGCATGTACTCGCAGGAGATGTACGGCTTTTGCGGATCGTTCTTGAGATATTCCTCAACCACATCGGCGTGCTCGTACATGCGGGTTTCGATGTCGGTCACATCATCGTAGTCGCGGTTCTTCGTCACACCCTCGTAGTGCACGGGGCGGTTCGGATCGATGTCGTGCACGTGCTTGTACATGGCACGGAACACATCGCCGGCGTAGGACTCGTTGCCGAGGGACCAAATGACCACGCTCGGGTGGTTGTAGTCGCGGCGCATCATGCTGTTGACGCGGTCGACGCAGGCGCTTCCCAACGTGCCTTGCTTCCTGGAACCGCGGTCTCGGCGGTGACCACGTCGCCGGGCAGGCACCAGCTGCCATGGGTTTCGAGATTGGTCTCATCGATCAGGTAGATGCCGTACTCATCGCACAGATCGTACCAACGCTCCTGGTTCGGATAGTGCGAGGTGCGGATGGCGTTGATGTTGTGGCGCTTGCAGAAAATCACATCATCGATCATGTCCTGTTCGGTGATGGAACGGCCGCGCTTGGCATCGAACTCGTGACGGTCCGCGCCCTTGAACACGACGCGCTTGCCGTTAAGGGTCATGATGCCGTTTTCGATGCGGAAGCGACGGAAGCCGACCTTCTGAACGACGGCTTCGACAATGTCGCCGGTCTGGTCGATGACATTGACTTCAAGTTCGTACAGAGATGGGCTCTCGGCGCTCCACGGCTCGAGGCCCTGCAGGGAACCGCTCGCGAACGTGGTATTGGCGTCGGCGTTGGTCGAGGTCTCCCATACCACGTTGCCTTCGGAATCCTTCAACGTGGCCGAGATGGTAGCGGCATCGGAGGCGTTACGCACGGACAATGCGGCGTCAAGAGAGGCGGTGCCGGACTCGGCATCCCAATCGGCTTCGAGCTGCATGTTCTCGACATGGACGTGGGGCTGCGCCGTCAGTTCGACGGAGCGGAACAGTCCGTGCAGACGCCAGAAGTCCTGGTCTTCAAGCCAAGATGCGCTGGAATACTCGTAGCAAGCGACCGCTACAACGTTCTCTCCGTCATGCAGCAGGTCGGTGATATCAAACTCGTTGGGAGTGAATCCGTCCTCGCCGTAACCTGCGAACAGGCCGTTGACCCACACGTAGATTGCGGTTGCATTCCATGGAAGACGATGGAGACGCTTCCTCCGGACTCCTTGGTGTCCGCAAGACGCTTGGACACAACGAACTTCTTGCGGTAGAGCGCCACGTGATTGTTTTCCGGAACATTCGGCTCCAGCGGATTCTCGTGGCCGTCCCACGGATACTGGATATTCACGTACTTGTTCTTCAGCAGGCCTGCCATCTGCAGATGCCCGGAACCTGGGTGCGGCAGAAAGAGGAATCATCGAAGTTTTCGGCAACGAATGGCTCTTCGTTGAAGTCGATGTCGGAAGCCTGTACGATCTCGACGCGCCATTCTCCGTCAAGGCTTTGCGTGAGATCGGAGTACTCACCACTCTGCGGATCACGCGTGAAACACTTGTGGTTGGAATGGGCCGGCGTGCGGTTGACTTCGAACACAGTCGCGTCGGTCAGCCACGTCTCGGATGCATGCTCAACACGATTTGTCATGTTTCCCTGCTTTCTTTCATTACTTCGTTGTGAATGATGTGGAAGCTAAACTTCCTTTACTGGTAATGATAAATGTTTTTTACTGAAAAAGCAAATCGTATTTACCACCACGGTTTCCTCTGTTTTTCAAGCACTCTCACAAATATGTTTAAGCCGGTGACGGATAGGTTTTGCGTTATGGAAACTGCTGCAACACGCCGGTAAAAGCCTTGATTACTAATGTTTTTTACTTCCGTTTATAAAACGGCGTATAGTTGCAATACAAGATCAATGGGTGATCTAAGCTCCAACTATCTTAGAGGAGAAGAAAAATGAGCAACGCAACAGCCGCGGACGGTGGAGCCCGCAAGGGGAAGCTCGGCCAGCGCATCGCCTACGCATGCGGTAACTTGGGTCAGTCTGCCTTCTATAACGCTATGAGCACGTACTTTGTTGTGTACGTGACCAGCTGCCTGTTCTCTGGCGTCGACAAGGCGCTGGCGGCCAAGCTCATCGGCGTCATCACCAGCCTTGTGGTGATTATCCGTATTGCAGAGATCTTCATCGACCCATTGCTGGGCAACATCGTCGACAACACCACCACCAAGTGGGGACGCTTCCGTCCTTGGCAGTTTATCGGCGGTGCTGTCTCGGCCGTGCTGCTCGCCATCGTCTTCAGCGGCATGTTCGGTTCTGGTGAATGTCAACACCACGCTGTTCATCGTGCTGTTCGTCATCACCTTCGTCGTGCTCGACGTGTTCTACTCCCTGCGTGACATCTCCTACTGGGGCATGATTCCGGCGCTGTCCTCCGACTCTCATGAGCGTTCCGCCTACACCTCTCT
>ENA-OQBJ01000345-OQBJ01000345.1-human-gut-metagenome-genome-assembly--contig:-NODE-345-length-24720-cov-2.114504_pt1 | contig 24720 bp, 32 predicted proteins | sample MGYA00242743_ERZ504545 | MGnify/ENA primary metagenome ERZ504545 (study PRJEB26092, sample SAMD00036252) | human gut metagenome | host: Homo sapiens | study: EMG produced TPA metagenomics assembly of...
GCGGGACAGTTAAAGAAAAAACTAAAAAATAAAAAAACTTTTTAAAAAAAAGATAATTGACAAAATATAGGGAGTGGTGCTATTGTATGGTTGTACAAAATAATAAACGAAAAACAAAGCAAAGACGCTTACCAACGAGTAGTCTTTGCTTTTTTGTTTTTTATTTAAAAAAATCTTTTCAACGCTATGGGAGGATAACACTATGAGATTAAAAGACACAGGATTAACGGTTCAGGACATCAAAGACAAAGTAAACAAGTACATGATCGAGACCTACGAGCGTTTCGATTTCCTTGCAGAAACCGCAGAGGGGATGTACATGTACGACGAAAACGGAACGCCGTATCTTGACTTTTACGCAGGAATCGCCGTAAACAACGCCGGAAACAGAAACCCGAAAGTTGTTGCAGCAGCAAAAGAGCAGCTCGACGATATCATGCATACCTTCAACTATCCATACACCATCCCGCAGGCACTGCTTGCTGAGAAAGTCTGCGAGACCATCGGCATGGACAAGATTTTCTATCAGAACTCCGGTACCGAGCGAACGAGGCCATGATCAAAATGGCAAGAAAGTACGGCATCGAGAAATACGGCCCGAACCGTTACCACATCGTAACCGCAAAGATGGGCTTCCATGGAAGAACCTTCGGTGCCATGTCTGCAACCGGTCAGCCGGGCAACGGATGCCAGGTTGGATTCGGACCGATGACCTACGGATTCTCCTACGCACCGTACAATGATCTGCAGGCCTTCAAAGATGCATGTACCGAAAACACCATCGCCATCATGGTTGAGCCGGTACAGGGCGAAGGCGGTGTTCATCCGGCAACGAAAGAGTTCATGCAGGGACTCCGGAAGTTCTGTGATGAGAACGACATGCTGCTTCTGATTGATGAAGTACAGACCGGCTGGTGCAGAACCGGTGCGGTAATGTCTTACATGAACTACGGCATCAAACCGGATATCGTATCCATGGCAAAAGGTCTTGGCGGCGGAATGCCGATTGGCGCAATCTGCGCAACAGCTGAAGTAGCAAAAGCCTTTACCCCGGGATCTCACGGAACTACCTTCGGCGGCCATCCAGTCAGCTGTGCAGCAGCACTGGCAGAAGTCAACGAACTGATCGACCGCGACCTTGCCGGAAATGCAAAGAAAGTCGGTGATTACTTCGCAGAAAATTAGCAAAACTGCCGCATGTCAAAGAAGTCAGACATCAGGGACTGCTGGTCGGCGTAGAGTTTGATGATACCATCAGCGGCGTAGAAGTCAAACATGGCTGCCTTGACCGCCATCTGCTGATCACCGCCATCGGAGCGCACATCATTCGTCTGATCCCTCCGCTTATCGTAACCGAGGAGGACTGCGACAAGGCAGTTGCTATCATCGAAGAAACCGTAAAAGCTCTGGAAAAATAAAGAATTCTTATAGAAACAAAGAAAATCTCATAGCGTGAAAAGAACAGGACAAGGACGTCAAAAAGCAAAGAACCATGCTTCGCCCCTGTCCTGTTTTTCTTTTCATTCTGTGAATCGGAAACAACAGGTAAAACAGAGAAATTAAATGTGAGAGGAAAACGGTATGGGACATCTGGTTATCACAATCGGCTGCGAGTACGGAGCCAAAGGAAATGCCATCGGCAGGAAAATTGCGGAGGATCTCGGAATTAAGTTCTACGACCGCGATCTGGTGGATCAGATTATTGAAGAAGTCGGAATTCCGAAAGACATCATGAACCGTGTAGAAGAGGGCGGTACGATTGCCGGAAAAGGAGCCGAGGGCGATGTCCGTGGATCCTTCTCCAAATATGCGGACCTGACCGAGCGTGCGATTCATGTACAGAAGCAGATCATCCGGAAACTGGCAGAAAAAGAAGCCTGCGTCATCATCGGACGATCCGCGGATTACATCTTAAAGGACAGCAAAGATATCAAGCTCCTCCGGGCTTTTATCTATGCACCGGATGAGATCCGCATTCAGAATATCATGAAGAGCCACAGCCTTTCCGAGAGCGATGCAAAAATTCTGCTGCTCGAGAAGGACAAACGGTATCACAAGCGTCATCTGGCGCTGACCGGCAGCAACCGCGGAGACCGGCACAACCGAGACATTCTGATCAACAGTGCATTCCTTGGTGTGGAGGACACAGCGGAGTATCTCGAGGAACTGATTCAGAAGAAATACGGAAGCGGGGAGGAATAAGCCATGGAACAGAAAAAATCAGAATTTGACAAAGTATTAGGTGCATGGGATATTCTCGTCATCGCTTTCGGAGCCATGATCGGCTGGGGCTGGGTCGTATCCTCAGGAAGCTGGATTCAGAAGGGCGGCGTTGTCGGAGCTTCAATTGCGTTTGCGATCGGCGGTGTCATGATCTTCTTCATCGGACTGACTTACGCAGAACTGACTGCAGCGATGCCGCAGTGCGGCGGCGAGCACGTCTTCAGCTACAAGGCAATGGGCCAGAACGGTTCGTTCATCTGTACCTGGGCGATTATTTTAGGATACGTCAGTGTTACGTGTTTCGAGGCGTGCGCCTTCCCAACCATCATCACATATCTGTGGCCGGGATTCCTGAAAGGCTATATGTACAGCGTGGCAGGATTTGATATCTATGCTTCCTGGGTAGCCGTAGCCGTTATTGTAGCGTTCCTCATCACACTGATCAATGTGCTGGGCGCAAAAACAGCAGCCGTCCTGCAGACGGTCCTTACCTGTATCATCGGCGGCGCTGGTATCCTTCTGATTGTGGCATCCGTGATCAACGGAGATTCCAGCAATCTGCAGGGACAGATGTTCGTCGGCGAGAGCACCGGAACGATGTTCCAGAACATCATCAAAGTTGCTGTTGTTACCCCGTTCTTCTTCATCGGCTTTGACGTTATCCCGCAGGCAGCAGAGGAAATCAACGTTCCGTTAAAGAAAATCGGTAAAATGATGATTCTCTCCGTTGTACTCGCTGTTGTTTTCTATTCCTGTGTTATCCTGGCTGTCGGCTATGTGCTGAACCCGTCCGAAATCCTGAGCTCGGAAGCAGGAACCGGACTTGTCACAGCAGATGCGATGGCGAAAGCGTTCGGTACAGCGGTTATGGCAAAAGTCATCATCGTCGGCGGTATGTGCGGTATCATCACATCCTGGAACTCCTTTATGATCGGCGGTTCCCGTGCTCTGTACTCTATGGCTGAATCCTACATGATTCCGCCGATGTTCGCAAAGCTTCATCCGCAGCACAAAACTCCGATCAACGCCCTGTTCCTGATCGGCGCGCTGACTATGCTGGCTCCGTTTGCAGGACGAGGCATGATGGTGTGGATCTGTGATGCAGGTAACTTTGGATGCTGTCTTGCCTACTGTATGGTATCTCTTTCCTTCCTGATCCTGCGGAAGAAAGAACCGGATATGCCGCGTCCGTACCGTGTTCCGGCATACAAATTTGTTGGAACGATGGCGGTTCTGATGTCCGGATGTATGGTACTTGTTTACTGCATTCCTGGTTCCGGCGGAACACTGGTATGGCAGGAGTGGCTGATGGTAGGCGGCTGGAGCCTCCTCGGTGTTGTATTCTTTGCAGTCTGCAAGTTCAAATATAAAGAGAAGTTCGGCAGCCTGATCGAGCTGATCTCCGACGAGGACGCAGCGTCCCTGATGCCGGAGGCAGACGATGCGGAACTCGACGTTGTTATCGATGCAGCAATCGACCGTGTTCTTGCCAAAATGGCTGGCTGAAGCTGAGATAGGATAAAACAAAGCGTGTCGGAAAGAAAAATTTTCGGCACGCTTTCTGAAAGAAAGGGGAAAAATAAGATGAATCCATTCGAATTTTCGATTCCACAGAATATTATTGTCGGAGCAGGAACGCTTGCCAAACTGCCGGAGTGTGCCAAGAAGATGGGCGGAACCCATGCGATGATTCTTTCCGGTCCTACCCTGAAAAAATGGGCGTTGTGGATAAAGCAGCGGACAGCCTGAAAGCGGCAGGCATCGCAGCCGATATTTTCACAGATATTGAGGCGAATCCGTCTGTGACGACAGTAGAAAAAGCAACCGAGAGCTATCTTGCTTCCGGCGCAGACTTTCTCGTAGCACTCGGCGGCGGTTCTCCGATGGATGTAGCAAAGGCCGTCGGTGTGACGGCAAAATACGGCGGAAGCATCACGGAATACGAAGGCGCACACAAAGTGTCGGGAAAAATTGTCCCGCTGATTGCCATTCCGACGACTGCGGGAACCGGCTCCGAGGTGACCGCATTTTCCGTGATCACCGACCACAGCAGAGATTACAAGCTGACCGTATTTAGCTATGAACTTCTTCCAGAGTACGCGATTCTCGATCCGGAACTTTTAACTTCCGCTCCGGCATCCGTTGCGGCAGCGTGCGGTATTGATGCTTTTATCCATGCGGAGGAGGCTTATATTTCTACAGCTGCATCTCCGTTCTCCGATGCCATGGCAGAAAAAGCGATGGAATTGATCGGTAAAAATATCCGCCGTTTCGTGGCGCGCAGAACCGATCTCGAAGCCGCAGAGGCGATGCTGACCGGTTCGCTGTTCGCGGGTATTGCATTTTCCTACGCAAGACTTGGAAATGTCCATGCAATGAGTCATCCTGTGAGCGCCTTCTTCGATGTGCCGCACGGCGTGGCAAATGCCGTTCTACTTCCGGTCATCGCAGAGTACAATGCACTGGCAGACCATGGAAGATATTTGAAGATCTACAACTACATCAGCGAAATCCCGGCATACGCCGATGAATTTGAGCCGATGATGCTGGTCGGCGCGATCCGCGAGCTGACCGCAGCCATCGGAATCCCGGCCAGCCTGACCGATGCGATCCGCCAGGCGGCAAAGGGAAAAGAAGTGACAGCAGAGGAGATCGAGAGCAAAATCGTGCCGATGGCGTAGATGCGATGAAGAGCGGAAACATCGCCGTCAACCCGAGAGCGTCCCGTCAGCAGGACATCGAGCGCTGTACCGGAAAGCACTGTAAGAGACAAGCTAATTTATAGAAGAAACCGTAAAAGGGCGATGCTGTGAAAAGTATGTACAGCATCGTCCTTTTTCTGCTTGTATTCCGAAAATATGTGCTGTAAAATAAATTTATCGTGCTGTTCTCACAAAACAGAGCAGCGAGGGGTGGATTTTTTTATTAAATCTTACTATTGGAGGAAGCAAAACATGGAAAATAATGTATTGCAGCAATTAAAAGAAAATATCGCAAAGGTCATGATCGGAAACGAGCGCACGATCGAGCTTGTCCTGACCTGCCTTGTTGCCAAAGGTCATATCCTGCTCGAGGATGTCCCGGGGACAGGAAAAACGGTCATGGCGAAATCCCTTGCGAAATCCGTCGAGGCAGAGTTCGGCCGCATCCAGTTCACACCGGACTTACTGCCGTCCGATGTCACCGGTCTCAATTATTTTGATGCCAAAAGCGGAGAGTTTGTCTTCTCGAAAGGCCCTGCCTTCTGCAACATTCTGCTTGCCGATGAGATCAACCGTGCAACGCCGAAGACGCAGAGCAGCCTTCTCGAGTGCATGGCTGAGCGCCAGATCACCGTGACGGTGTGACACGGCCGCTCGAGGAGCCGTTCCTCGTCATCGCCACGCAGAACCCGCTCGAGACGCTCGGAACCTTCCCGCTGCCGGAGGCGCAGATGGACCGTTTTTTAATGAAACTTTCGATGGAAGCATTAAGCCCGGCGGAAGAGACGCAGATGATCGCCCGTTTCCTGACCGAGGAGCCGCTCGCCGAGCTGTCGTCTGTCTGCCAAAAAGAAGAAATCCGTACCCTGCAGGAGGCGTGTAAAGAAGTCTACCTGCATCCGGAACTGGTACAGTATCTCGTCCGCATCGTACAGGAGACGAGAGTCAACAGCAAAATTGCAAGCGGTGTGAGCCCGCGTGGAACACTCGCATTTTTACGTGCCGTACAGGGCCACGCGCTGGTGCAGGGACGAAACTACGTTGTGCCGGAGGACTTCAAGACCGTGGCTGTTCCGGTACTCGCACACCGTCTCACCATGCAGATCGGCGCAGACGACGGAAGAGCCGCAGAATCGGTGATCGAGGAAATTTTAAACCGCATCGGTCTGCCGACCGAAAACTGGTCAGGAAGGTAACGGACTATGCTTCTTTTATTACTATTTGGAATGGCGCTCGCCTGGTTTCTGCAGAAAAAGCTGTACCAGAAAAACTGGCAGAAAAATCTGAAAATCCAGGTCAGCTTCCAGGATTCTGCGATCTATGAGGGCGAGGAGAGTACGTTAAAAGAGGTCTCGTAAACGACAAACTGCTGCCGATTCCGGCACTCGAGCTTGGCATTTCGATGAGCCGCAATCTGGAATTCGACCGCGAGGCAAAAGCAAACGCGAGCATCACCGACCAGAGCTACAAACGCGATGTCTTTTCGTTCCTGTTTCATCAGCAGGTCACGAGAACACTGCCGTTTCAGGCGAAAAAACGAGGATTCTACGAGATCACCGGTGCGCATGCCGTAGCGTACGATCTCTTTTTCCGGGAGGTCTTTACAGCGATTACCCGCAGCAGACACAGATGTACGTTTACCCGCGCCAGGTCGATACTGCACGGATTCAGATGATCTGCCGTGCCGTGTCGGGCATGGTTCTGTCACGGAATCGCCTGTACGAGGACCCGTTTGAATTTTCCGGTATCCGCGATTACCGGAAAGAAGACCCGATGAACCGCATCAACTGGAAATCGTCGGCACGGATGGGAGACTGATGGTCAACCAGTTTGACGCGACGACGAGCGTGGAAGTACGGTGCTTCTCGATATCGAGGACGCCAACATTCTGCGCGAGGAAGCGCAGGTCGAGGAGAGCATCCGCATCACGTCTTCGCTTGCGGCGCGGATGGTGAAAAACAAGATGAATCTGTGGGTGAAGAGCAATGCGAAAGATGAGGAGACCGGCGAGGAGCTGCGTGTCCATCTGGCAGCGGGCGCCGGAAAAACAGCGGAGCTGAACCGGAAACTGGCGTGCGTGCAGCTTGGGGGCAATCTCACAGGCAGCGCGGAGTTTCTGCACAAAGAGGCGGAAAAAGAGCTCACCGGCCACACCTACGTTGTCGTATCCAAAAACAGAACCGATGAGGTCCGTGAGGCGCTTCATCTGCTCTCCGGTGCGCAGAACCAGGTGCTGTGGGTGATTCCGTATCTGCCGGGCGAAGAAGTTCCGTCGGAGCAGAACCGTGCGTACACCGCAATCGGCTGGGAGGTGAAACCATGGAAATAAAAAAGACACCGGTACAGATCCCGCTGACCTGGCTTCATGTCTGGCTTTTATTCGCCGGCATCTATGGCTTTGCCGCCGGTTTTCTGGAGCTGACGGGAAGGGAGGCGCTGTATTTCTGCGCCATATCCTTATTGCTGCTGATTCCGGCCGCCGCAAGCTGGATTCTGATCCGGAAAACGAAAGCACTCTGGCAGTTTCTGCTTGGCGGAATTGCGGTCTGCGCGGTGACGTATCTGGCAGCGAAATTTTTCTGTTCCCTGTTCAGTGTGCAGGCGGCAGCGGTAATTGAAGCGGCTGTGGCGGCAAACGATGGAAAAAACAAGTTTGAGAACGGTATTTCTCCTGCATTTCTGGAGAGCCTTTCCGGCGTGATGACGGGTCTTATGGCCGCTGTGATTTTCCTGATCCGCGGCTATGTCAGAATCCGCAAAGGCCAGTTAAAGAAAGCAGCGCAGGAACTGCCGGCCGGCTCAATGCCGCTGGCAGATATGGAAGCGTGGGAGATCCCGACGCTCCTCGATGAGCCAAAGCCCCTTCATTTTCTCTGGTTTATGATACAGTATGTGATCGGTGTGCTGATGAAAATGCCGTTCTACTGGCATCTGATCTACTGGTTTTTCTTTGCAGATGTATTCCTGTGCTTCTTCTGCCAGTACCTAGACGGCATGCACGGGTTCATCCGTGACCATCAGAAAATTGCCAATCTCCCGGTGGAGATGATGCAGCGGACGGGAAAACTGATCCTGAAAATTGCAGTACTCCTTCTGGTACTGTTCGTGCTCCCATCGGCGCTCTACGGAAAGGATCCGATTGCGGAGCGATCGCAGGATATGAGCCGAAAGAGCTGGAAAGCGATCTTACGATCGAAACACCGGAGGCCGAGGCGCCGCAGGGCATGGAGCAGGCCGATCTGTCCGATATGCTGGGGGACAAAGAGTACAAACCGATGCCGCTGTGGATCCAGAATCTTTTTACGGCGGTCATGTATCTTGTGATGGTTGCCGTCGGAATCGCGGTTCTGCGGGCGATTTACCAGAGCGTAAAAAATGCGGGAAAAGCCTTCTCAGAGGATGAGGAGGACGAAGTTCTCTTCCTGCATCAGGGAAACGACGAACGGGAAAATCTGCCGTGGCGGCGGGAAAAGAAAGAGGGCTATCTCTCCCCGAATATGCGTATCCGCCGGCAGTATAAAAAAACGATCAAAAAAGCCGGAAAATACCAGCCGACCGGAGCCGAAACCCCGGCGGAGCTGGAAGAGAGAAACGAGCTTTCCGGCGACGGCATGAGACGGCTGCACGACGGCTATGAAAAAGCCCGTTACAGCTGCGAGGGCTGCACAAAAGAAGAGGCGGAAGCGCTGCGGAACTGATTTAAAACCAGTTCCCGGCAGCGGTCCACAGCCAATAGAGAAAGCCGAGCAGCCAGCTTGCAAAGACACCGTACAGAATGACAGGTCCGGCGATGGTGAAAATTTTCGCACCGATGCCGAAGACCTGTCCTTCTTTTTTATATTCAATCGCAGGAGCTGCAACCGAGTTGCAAAGCCGGTGATCGGGACGAGCGCACCGCAGCCGGCAAAGGTGACGATTTTCTGATAGATGTTGAGGCCGGTTAAAATCACACTGCTAAGGATCAGAATCAGCGAGCACCAGGAGCCGGCGTCATCTTTGCTGAGCGAGAACTGCGTTTTGCCGATATGGAGCAGAATCTGCCCCACGACACAGATCAGACCGCCGACGATAAAGGCTTTTGCCATATTGCAGAAGAGATTCTGCTTTGGCGTCACCTCTTTGACAAACTGTTCGTATTCTTTTTTTGCCCGTTCACTTTTTAAACTCTGCATCACATCTTACCTCCAGTTCTTATTGAAATCCACTTGCAAAATAATAGAGAGAGCCCGCGATTTTCCCTGCCGCCATGCAGAGAATTACAAACGGCAGTCCGCGCGTCAGTCCGATCCGGCGGCAGAGGATCGAAAACAGGTTGACGACTTCGCCGAGCGCGATGATCCAGCTTCCCAGATAAATGCCCGCAAAAAGCCAGAACACACCGGCCGTCCAGGAGGGCAGGGAAAACGAGAAGGTGCCAAGCGAGAAAAGATCGCCGAACAGCGCCCCGGCCATACAGCAGCATTCGTAAAAACGCAGGCTCTCTGCTGTCTTTGTGATGCCGGCGTACCGTGTCACGATGCCAAGGCCGATCACAAGCGCGACAAGGCCGCTCGCGATGAAAAAGCCAAGGCTAAGACCGGCTGTGATCAGCAGGATCTCTGGCAGGATTCGCATGAAAAGCCTCCTTTCCTTTACCGGAGCGGTCGTTCTGTTCGATAATGGTCGTATCGATATCATCCTCGTAGACCCGCATTTCCACCTCGAGCGGCGTCGGGTCCTGCGTGAATTTCCGCCGTCCGAAATGGTTGAAATAGAGCACGACGCCAAGGCCGATGCCGATGGAATATGAAATTTCCAGCACCGAAAATCCGGGCGTCATCTGCGGGAGAAAACGGGTGTAAACATCCAAAAACAGCTCGCGGACGCCGATGTCGGTGTGGAAGGTCATAATGGAAAACGCAGTCCGATAAACGTAAGGATGCCGACCAGAATCGTTTTGCACCAGCTGATCCAGGTGTTTTTCTGACGCGGATCCTCGTACGTTAAAATAAAATTCGGCTCGCCGATGTGGGTGACATCGACGTGCTCCTCGGCCTCCGTGACGAGGCGGACGAGGGTGGAGGCGGAGCAGACGTAGCGTCCGTATCCGTCATCGGGAAGATGCGCCACGCGGCGGACCTGATTGCGGGCGAGGACAGCGCCGTCTGAACAGGAAAGCTGCGCCACATCGCCGAGCGTCACGACGGGACTGGTGATTTTGATATTCCGCTCCGTCTGAAGATACAGCATTTCACTCATGAAAAACATTCCTCTAAAAGTTTCTGAAACAGGATTTTTGTGCTACAGCGTACAGAGTTCCCTAAAACAGGAAAATCATGCGTAAGAATGGAAAAAACGGAAATACTGAAGGTCAGAAATGGTAAGACGCAAAATAAGAAAACGGAGGAATTTGCCGATGAGACAGATGACAGGAAAGCAGAGCATCTCGTTTGCCAAAGCCGTCTATATCGAGGGCAGCGCGGCGATTGTAGGAGAAAAGGAAAAGGATGGACCGCTGGGCGAATACTTTTCGCACACGCTTTCGGACCCGATGTGCGGGCAGGAGAGCTGGGAGGAGGGCGAGAGTGAACTGCAGCTTGCCACCGCGAAGCTGGCAATGCAGAAAGCCAATGTGAGGCCGGAGCAGATCCGCATGATTTTTGCGGGCGATCTTCTGGCACAGTCAATCGCATCATCGTTCGGCCTGGTGGATCTGAACTGCCCGCTCTACGGCCTGTTCGGTGCCTGCTCGACGATGGGAGAGGCGCTTTCGCTTGGCGCGATGGCAGTCGCGGGAGGATACGGTGACCGGGTGCTGGCGGTGACATCGAGCCACTTTGGAACGGCGGAGAAGGAGTTCCGTTTTCCGCTCGCCTACGGAAACCAGCGCCCGCCGTCCGCGAGCTGGACGGTGACGGGAAGCGGCGCGTGTGTGCTTGGAAAAACGAAGAGCAGAGTGAAAATCACGGGCGCTACGACGGGAAAAATCATTGATTACGGGCTGAAAGACAACCAGAACATGGGCGCCTGCATGGCCCCCGCTGCGTGCGATACGATTGCACAGAACCTCGTCGATTTCAACCGGGAACCGGCCGATTACGACCGCATTGTGACGGGAGATCTCGGCGTTGTGGGGCGGGAAATTCTGCTGGAGCTGCTGAAGAAAAAAGGATACGATATCTCGGAACAGCACAGTGACTGCGGCATGCTGATCTTCGATCCGGCAAAACAGGACACCGGTGCGGGCGGAAGCGGCTGCGGCTGTGCGGCATCGGTGCTGGCGGAGTATCTGCTGCCGAAGCTGGAAAACGGAGAGTGGAAGAGGATTCTGTTTGTACCGACTGGTGCGCTGATGTCGAAGGTCAGCTTTCAGGAGGGCAGCAGCGTGCCTGGTATTGCACAGGCGGTTGTAATCGAGCGGGAGGAGGATGTGTAAAATGGGAACGTTTATGGAATATTTCAATGCCTTCTGGGTCGGCGGCCTCATTTGTGCCTGTGCCAGATTCTGCTCGACCGCACGAAAATGCTGCCGGGAAGAATTATGGTAACGCTTGTGTGCACGGGCGCGGTGTTGAGCTTTCTGGGACTCTACGATCCATTTGCAGAATACGCCGGGGCAGGCGCGTCGGTGCCGCTGCTCGGATTCGGGCATCTTTTGTTTCAGGGAGTAAAAGATGCCGTAAAAGAAAGCGGATTTTTAGGATTGTTCCAGGGCGGATTAAAGGCGGGGGCTGTCGGAACATCAGCGGCGTTGATTTTCGCGTATCTTGCAAGCTGGATTTTCCAGCCGAAGATGAAAAAATAGCAGGTGAAAAATTGCGCAGAAGCAGGCGGAATGATATAATAAAGAAAAATGCCGCAGAAAAAAGCAGAATCGCAGCGGCAGGACGAATACAGAAAAAGCGGGTGTTTTGCGGAAAAAACATCAAAACACCCGCGACAGGAAGAAAGGAAGTCTGCAATGAAGACAAGAGAAGAAGCGCTATCCTATGGCCTTTCCTTCCCGGACACATATCAGGAAGCGCCGTTTCACGATGACAACTGGCAGCTCATCCGCGTGAAAGGAAGCAAAAAGGCATTTCTGTGGGTCTATGAAAAGGACGGAATCATTCAGCTGAATGTAAAAGCAAACCCGGAATGGCGGGACTACTGGCGCGATGCATTCGCGTCAGTTATCCCGGGATATCATCAGAACAAAGAACATTGGAACACGATTCTCCTCGACGGAACCGTACCCGATGACGCTGTGCGTACCATGATCGCCGAGAGCTACGACATCATCACGGACAGCCCGACCAAAAGAATCTATGAGGCGGTAAAGCAGATTCGCGCGGAAAAGTGGCGACATACGGCCAGATAGCAGCGCTTGCAGGCGAGCCGAAGATGGCGCGTGCCGTGGGAAACGCCTTACATAAAAACACAGATCCGGAGCACATTCCATGCTACCGTGTGGTAAACTCCAAAGGCGAACTGGCCGCGGAATTTGTCTTCGGCGGCGCCGGGAAACAGGCGGATATGCTGGAGGCAGACGGCATTGTGCTGGAAAACGGCCGCGTCAATTTAAAGAAGTACGGCATCAACGTGGAAGAGATGCTGGCACAGCGGGAGCTGGAGCAAAACTGAAAAAACAGGATGCACAAAACAGCGAAAGACCGGAACGGCAGAGGAAAATGTCCGTTTCGGTCTTTCATTATGTTTGGCTTATAAAATTAGAAAATACAATTATTTCGCATTGAATACATACTTATCCATACGGTCAAATGCCTCTTTCACAAGCACATGCGGCAGTGCCAGATTCAGGCGGATCGCATACGGTCTGTGGAACGGCCGTCCGTCCTGCCAGATCACGCCGACAGCAACACCGGCTTTCAGCAGCGTATCCATATCGGTATCATGCTCCTTGCACCACTCCTCGCAGTCGAGGTACAGCATGTACGTTCCTTCTGGTTTGGAAAGCTTCACGCCCTTGAAATGCTCGAGAATGTAGTTGTACGCATAATCCGCATTCGATTTCAGCACTTCGCGCAGTTCATCCACCCACTGGTATCCCTCCGGCCGGTAAGCGCCGATCAGCGCATGAACAGAGAGTACGTTCGGAGAATTGTAGTGAGAAAGGGACGAAGCCTTCTCCACACGGTCGCGCAGCATGCGGTTGTAGATGATGTGGTAGGAGCCTACAAGGCCAGCCAGGTTAAAGGTCTTGGACGGTGCATAAAGTGCGATGGTGCGCTCGCGTGCATCCTTCGAAACGGACTGCGTTGGGATATGTTTGAAGCCCGGCAGTGTCAGGTCAGACCAGATCTCATCGGAGATGACAACGCATTCATTTGCTTTGTAAATTTCCATCGCCTTTTCAATTTCCTCGCGCTCCCAGACACGGCCTGTCGGGTTGTGCGGAGAGCAGAAAATCGCGAAATGAATGTTGTGTTCTTTTAACTTGCGGTCCATATCGGCGTAGTCCATACGCCATACGCCGTTCTCATCCTGAACAAGATCGGAGAGAACGATATTGCGTCCGCAGTTCTCAAGAACACCGGTAAAACCGATGTATGTCGGGGAATGCAGAAGAATGGATTCGCCCGGGGATGTAAAAGCGGCAGTAGCCGAAGCAACACAGCCGAGCACGCCGTTCTCATAGCCGATCGCCTCACGCGGCAGATCTTCCACACCGTTGCGCTCTTTCTGCCAGCGGATGATGCTGTCAAAATATGCATCCGGCAGATTAAAGTAGCCAAAATGCGGTTCGTTGACTCTCGCGTGAATTGCTTCCTGAATGGTCGGAAGAGACGGGAAGTTCATGTCGGCCACCCACATCGGGATGCGGGAGAAGCCCTCTTTGACTTCCGCACCCGGAATCGGGATCTGATCGACAGCGATCGAATCGTGGCCGCTGCGGTTCATCAGAGATGTAAAATCGTATTTCATTGGTAAAAACCCTCCTTTGTGTTTGCTGTGCTCTCGAAGTAAAACCAAAAGCACATGGAAAACCGGATGCAGCTTCCTTTCCTCGCTGAAAGAAAAACCTGCAGCCGGCTGAATACAAATATTATAACACGGAGGGGAATTTTCGTAAACAAAAGAATGCTTTATTCGGCACCATTTATTCCGCGCCGATCCAGTTATCGCGGTTGATTGCTTCCGTGTGGCTGGTGCTTTCGTTCATGATTTTCTGCAGATCCGGCCGGTCATAGTTGACAATGCCCTTTCCGAGATATTCATGGCTGCCGCGCCGGAAGACGCTGACGACATCGCCTTTCTTAAAATCGCCTTCGACTGCACGATGCCTTTAGGAAGCAGGCTCTTTGCCTGAACAGCAAGTGCTTCTGCGGCACCCTCATCGACGTAGAGGTTGCCCGCACTCGGCGCATAGAATGCCATCCACTGCAGACGCGTTTTCATGTTGTGGCCGCTGGCGGTAAAGTACGTTCCTTTTGCGGTTCCTTTCACCGCACGCACAATGTTGTTTTCCTCCGCCGAGGAGCAGATCAGAACCGGCACACCGGCTCTTGTGGCAAGCGAAGCGGCGGAGAGCTTCGTTGTCATGCCTCCCGTTCCGTTGCCCGATCCCGCACCGCCTGCCGCAGCAGTGAGCTCCGGCGTGATCTCATTTACCACGTCGATATGGCGCGCATTCGGGTCACTCTTTGGATTGGCAGTGTAGAGCCCGTCGATATCGGTCAGCAGAATCAGAAGCGATGCATGCAGCATCGCAGCCACCTGGGCGGAGAGCGTGTCGTTGTCGCCGACCTTCAGCTCCTCAATCGCGATCGTATCGTTCTCATTGATGATCGGAATCGCACCGCGCCCGAGCAGGACGGAGAGGGAGCCGAAGATGTTTTTATAGCGGCGGCGGTCCTCAAAGTCACTGCGGTTCAAAAGAATCTGCGCACACGGAATCTGGTACGCCATCAGATTTTTCGTGTATTCCTCCATCAGAAGGCCCTGGCCGACAGCAGCGGCAGCCTGTTTATCGGCAATTTTCGTCGGCCGTTTTTTAAAGCCGAGACGGGAAAAGCCTGCGGCGATCGCACCAGAGGAAACGAGAATCACATGGTGGCCTGCCGTCTGCAGCGCGGCAAGCTGGGTCGTAATGTTCCGTATTTTTTCAGCATCCATCGTTCCGTCTGAGAGTGTCAGGGAGCTGGTGCCGACTTTCACAACTATCGTCTGTTTTTCCATCATGAAAACCTCAAATGTAAGGAATGATAAGAAACGTTGTTTACGGGTGACAAAACATCAATTACAGACACTTTAACACAGTACTGTGTGAGAGTCAAGAAGATGCGGAATGGTCGTTACATTTTTCGTGAAAGATCTGCAAAAAGATAGAAATTTGTTGCTGGAATTCTGAAAAAGTATGGTAGAATAGAAAACGAGAAAAAGGTGTGTGCAGAAATACATTTTTTCCTGAAAAACAAAAGAAGCGGAAAGAAGTCCGGCACACGACGGAGGGAGTCAAAGATGGAGGAAAAAACAGAAGAAAGAGGCAGAGGCTGCATGACAACGCTGTGCTACATCGAAAAGGATGACAGCTATCTGATGATGCACCGCACGGTGAAAAAGAACGATGTCAACAAGGACAAGTGGATCGCGTCGGCGGCCATGCGGAACTTGGCGAAAGCCGGAGGAATGCCTGCTGCGTGAAGTAAAAGAGGAAACCGGCTACACGCTGACGAGCTGGCGTTTCCGCGGTCTCGTTACCTTTGTGACAGAGGCAGAAAACAGCAAAACGGTGGAGTACATGGAGTATATGTGTCTCTACACGGCAGACGGATTCACGGGAGAACCGACTGCATGTGATGAGGCGAACTCGCCTGGGTGAAAAAAGAGGACGTCCTGCACCTGAATCTGTGGGAGGGAGACAAAATCTTTTTCCGCCTTCTGAATGAAGACGAGCCGTTTTTCTCCCTGAAGCTGCGGTATGTGGGCGACACGCTCGCAGAAGCGGTGCTGAACGGAAAACAGATGGAACTTTTTGAGGAGCGCTCAGGCGACGGCACGCCGACCGGAACCATCGTAGAGCGCGGCGTGGCGCACAGTGAGGGACGGTGTCACGGAACGGCACATATCTGGATTGCACGGGCGAATGAGAAGAGCGGCTGTGAGGTACTGCTGCAGAAAAGGAGTGCCTGGAAGATTCGAATCCGGGCTGCTACGATATTTCAAGCGCCGGCCATCTTTCGGCGGGCGATACGTATTTGGAAGGGGCTCTGCGGGAAATCGGCGAGGAGCTCGGCATCCACGCAGAGGCAGAGGAGCTGAGGGATCTTGGCCTGCTGGAAAAAGTATCACACGGTGTTTTTTACGGAAAACCGTTCCACGATCATGAGTCAGCGCCGTGTATCTTTACACGAAGCCGGTCGAGGCGGAAAAACTGCAATCTACAGGAGTCGGAAGTAGAAGCAGTCCGCTGGATGGATCTCAAAGAGTGCCAGAAGGCGGTAAGAGAAGGAAGCATTCCCAACTGTATTGATATCCGGGAACTGGAAATGATTGAAAAAGCGTGGTTCGCCGGAGAAAAAACAAAAGATGAGGCAGAAAAAGAGGCAGCAGCCACCGCTGAAAAATAAAAAGAAATGCATGAAAAAAGTCACCGGTTCGAAATAGAACATGGTGACTTTTTTGGATATCGCGTAAATGAAATTTGTTTTTTTATTTCGCTGCTGCCTTTACCTGGCTAAACAGTCCGGATTTCTGAAGAGCCGGACGCAGTGCCATGTAGATGACAACGGAAGCGATGGTGGAAAGTACGGCGTTGATGGAAGTTGCCGCTACGTTCCAGCTTAAGGTAACCTCTGCTGCCGGTTTTCCAAGAAGAACCAGTTTGTAGAAGTAACCGATGAGCGGATCGAAGATCACATTGAACAGAAGTCCGCCGATGGCTGCAAGCAGTGCCCATTTGAAGATCTGTTTCTGATCGGTCTGCTCGTTGATTTTACCGATTTTGTGTGCGATCAGTCCTGCGATGAGGCCGATGCAGAATTTTAAGAGGAAGGTCTTTGGTGCGTATACCACATAGACCGGATCGAGAAGATCTCCGATGGTCATGCCGATCGCACCGCCGATTCCGCCGTAAACACCGCCGAGAATCAGTGCACCGAGCACACAGACAGCGTTTCCGAAATGGATCGAGGTGGCATCTCCGCCTGGCAGCCAGATTTTGAACTGCAGGAAGGTGAAGACAACGTAGGAAAGGGCTGCAAAGACACCTGTCATTGCGATTTTCCAGACTTTTTCATTTTTCATAACAACTCACTCCTTTGGTATCTGGAACTTTCGTTCCTTGATTGCACCCTATTATAGGGAGTGGTGGCATGAAGAAAAAGTTCCAATTCCGGATTTTTTGACCAGACCAGTTATTTCCGGTACGATTTCATTTTTTCGTGTTCTTCTTTTAATTCTCTGTAGAGCTGCAGCGAATTCCACGCCTGGTTCTGCGTTGTGACGATGGCTTTGAGGGCGATCGGCGGCACTTTTTTCCGGCGCATTTCGGTGAGAAAAAGATCGAGTTTCCGCTCGGAAAAGCCGGCCATGACCATCATTGGTTCATCAAATCCGGCGCCGTCATAGGCTTCGGGGGATTCTGCAAATGCTTTATTTCCGGCAAGAAATCCGATCGACTGGAGATACTGTTCCGGTTCCACAATGCGCACGCGGATACCGAGCTTTAAGAGAACCGGCTTTAAAAGCGCAGCTGTTTTCGTTCCTTTGATCTGATATAAGAGTACGGTTTCCATGAGAAAAATCCTTTCCACGGGCAGATTTCCGGATCAAATGCGCGGATGCCCAGAACTATGATATAAGAAATGTTTTGGAAAAACAATACTTTTATGGTATCATAGGAACGTACAATTCAGAACACGATAAATTTTGAGATAAAAGAGAAAGGAAACCAATAAAATGTGGATAGCAGATGGATGGAAAGATTATGAAGTGCTGGATACGTCCGGCGGAGAAAAACTGGAGCGGTGGGGAGATTACCTTCTGGTAAGACCAGACCCGCAGGTCATCTGGAACACGAAAAAAGAAAATCCGGCTGGAAAAGAAAAACGGCCATTATCACAGAAGCAGCAAGGGCGGCGGAGAATGGGAGTTTTTCCATCTGCCGGAGCAGTGGGAGATCAACTATAAAGACCTGACCTTCCGCCTGAAACCGTTCAGCTTCAAACACACCGGCCTTTTCCCGGAGCAGGCAACGAACTGGGACTGGTTCGGCGATCTGATCCGCCGTGCCAACCGCCCGATTAAAGTGCTGAACCTGTTCGCCTACACGGGAGGCGCAACGCTCGCAGCGGCCGCAGCAGGCGCAAGCGTCACACATGTCGATGCATCCAAAGGCATGGTCAACTGGGCAAAAGAGAACGCTGCCGTGTCCGGCCTTTCGGACAAGCCGATCCGCTGGCTTGTGGATGACTGCACCAAATTTGTCGAGCGCGAGATCCGCAGAGGCAACCACTACGACGCGATCATCATGGACCCGCCGTCCTACGGAAGAGGACCAAAGGGCGAGATCTGGAAAATCGAGGAGTCGATTCATCCGTTCATCAAGCTCTGCACGCAGCTCTTAAGCGATGACCCGCTGTTCTTCCTTGTGAATTCTTACACGACAGGACTTGCACCGGCTGTCCTGACGTACATGATTTCCCTGGAATTAAAACAGTACAAAGGCCACGTAGAAGCACAGGAAATCGGCCTTCCGGTCAAGTCGACCGGCCTTGTTCTGCCGTGCGGTGCATCGGGAAGATGGCAGTCTGACAACGTTTAAAACATCTTTTGGCAGCGGACGTATGTCCGTCATACGAAAAACATTTGGCTGAAATTGCAGGAAATGAAGTATAAAACTGCAAAAAGTGGGATAAAATGCTGAAAAGTGTATAAAACATGCAAGTTCTCCTTGACAGAAACTCATGATCTGGTAAAATGGTCTTTAGTTGAGCAAGAAACCTGAAAAACGGGTAAGGAAAGTACAAGGGAGGACGTTTCATGAAACCGTATATCGAATGGACCAAAGAAGAATTAGTTGCCGAGAAAGCCAGACTGGAGCAGGAATTTGCAGAGGTAAAAGCAAAAGGCCTCAATCTGAATATTTCCAGAGGAAAACCTGCAGCAGCCCAGTTAGATCTCACGGAAGGAATGCTTACCGTTCTCTCGAAAAATGAAGACACCTTCGCAGAAGATGGAACCGACTGCCGGAACTACGGCGTGCTGACCGGTATTCCGGAAGCAAGAAACTGATCGGAGATATCTGTGAGGTTACCGGCGGAAAACGTCATCGTTTACGGAAACGCCAGCCTCACCATTATGTTTGATACCGTAGCACGTTCGTTCCTGAAGGGCGTTGCAGGCTGCACTCCGTGGAACAAGCTGGACAAAGTAAAATTCCTCTGTCCGGTACCGGGCTATGACCGTCACTTCGGTGTAACCGAGTACTTCGGCGTTGAGATGATCAATGTTCAGATGACGCCGGAAGGACCGGACATGGACATGGTAGAAAAACTCGTTGCAGAAGATGACGCCATCAAGGGAATCTGGTGTGTACCGAAATACTCCAACCCACAGGGCTACACCTACTCCGATGAGACCGTCAGAAGATTTGCAAACCTGAAACCGGCAGCCAAAGACTTCCGTATTTTCTGGGATAATGCATACATTATCCATCACCTGTATGATGACAGACAGGATCACCTGCTGAACATCATCGAGGAGTGCGAGAAAGCCGGAAATCCGGATATGGTCTATGAGTTCGTATCCACTTCGAAAGTAAGCTATCCGGGAGCCGGAATTGCAGCTCTCATTTCTTCTGAGGCAAACCTCAAAGAGGCACAGGAGTACATGAACTTCCAGATCATCGGTCATGATAAACTGAATCAGCTGCGCCATGTAAAATTCTTCCAGAACCTGGACGGCGTGATGAATCAGATGAAAAAGCATGCTGAGATCTTAAGACCGAAATTCGAGGCAATTCTGCAGGTAATGGATCAGGAGCTGAGCGGCTTGGCATCGCTTCCTGGACAAAACCGAACGGTGGATACTTCATCTCCTTCGATGCGATGGAGGGATGCGCAAAGAAGATCGTTGCAAAGGCAAAAGAGGCCGGTCTTACCATGACAGGCGCGGGCGCAACGTATCCATATCACAACGATCCGCAGGATTCCAACATCCGTATTGCACCGTCCTTCCCGACACCGGAAGAGCTGGAAATCGCAGGTCAGGTATTCGTGCTGAGTGTCAAACTGGTCAGCGTGGATAAGATTCTGGAAAGCAAATAACAGATAAGTAAAAATACAAAAGCCGGATTCTCCCGGGGGACACAGTTTTTGTGAACTCTGGTGTGGGAGTTCCGGCTTTTTTCTATTAGAAAGTTAAAAAGAAATTTTCTATGGGACAGAAAGGAAAAACATGAAAAAGAAAGTAATAGGAATTGCCGCAGGAATCATACTCCTTGCGGCCGCAGGCGGTTACGCGGGCGTGGGGCATTACTATGCATCCCACTTTTTCCCGAAAACCGCGATCAACGGACTGAACTGCGCAGGGCTGACCGCAGAGCAGGTCAAAGAGGAAATTCAGAAGCACATTGTGGATTATACACTCAGCATTACCGAGCGCGGTGGAAAAACAGAGACATTAAGCGGCACGGAGATCGGCCTCACGTATGTGGACGACCACGCGGTGGAAAAACTGCTGGAGTCCCAGAATACTCTTGCATGGCCTGCATTCTATTGGAAAGAGAAAGAAAACCAGGTGGCGGCGGACTCTGTCTATGACAAAGAAATGGTGCAGGAAAAACTGCAGACGATGGAAGGGTTTCAGGAAGAACAGCAGGAAGCGCCGACGGATGCTTATCTGACGGATGACGGAACCTCGTACGTCATTGTGCCGGAAACAGAGGCGCGCAGGTGGACTATGAGAAGGCAGAACAGGCCGTCATCGAGGCGCTGGATGCCGGAGCGGCGAGCGTGGATCTGGAAGAGAAAGATGTTTACCGGAAACCGGGCATTACGCAGGATGATGAAGCACTGAATGGGGAAATGGCGGAATTGAACCACCTGACAGCGGCGCGGATCACGTATGCAATTGGTGAAAACAGCTATGCCATAGACCGGGCGACCTTACAGAGCTGGCTCGTACAGGGGGAGGATGGAACCTACACGATTTCGCAGGACGAAGCGGCAGCTTTTGTGCGCCATATGGCGTATGAGACGGACACCTTCGGGCTGGCGCATACCTTCAAAACGAGTCTTGGCGCGACCATTAACCTGAATGCGGGCGGCGATTACGGCTGGTGCATCGACAAGGAGGAGACGACGCAGGCACTTCTGCAGGCGATCGAGGACGAAACACAGGGAAATCTCGACCCGGTTTACCTCTATACGGCCAATGACCGTTCGGCAAATGATATCGGAAATACATACGTCGAGGTGTGCATTTCCCAGCAGAAAATGTGGTGCTACAAGGATGGCGTTCTGGTGACGGAAACACCGGTCACAACGGGCAATCATGCGACGGGCTATGACACTCCGGCAGGCAGTGTCTGGGCGGTGGATGCGAAAAAAAGTGACTGTGATTTCAAGCTCTATCCGAGCCATGTCATGTTCTGGCTTCCGTTCAACGGCGACGTCGGAATCCACGATGCAAGCTGGCGAACCGAGTACGGCGGAGACATCTATCTGACGAACGGATCCCACGGATGTGTGAATACACCGTACACAGAAGCAGAAAAAGTGTTCAATGCTATTGAAATTGGTGACCCGGTTATCGTATACTATAGCCTGGATGATGTAACCGGGCCGCAGCCTACACAGAAAAACAGCCTGTAGGAAAAACGCTTAAGCATCACAGCAGAAGCACATCAAATAAAGGAGATTTTGATAGATGAAAATAGTAGTATTAGCTGGAGGAACCAGCACGGAACGTTCGGTATCCATTACATCGGGAACTATGGTCTGCAAGGCACTCCGCGAGAAAAACCATCAGGCAGTTCTGGTAGACGTTTTTTGCGGTATCGATGTGAAGGGGAACCTGGAAGATGTATTTGCAGAGGAGGCGTACGATATAGACAAAGCGGCAGAATATATGCACAGCTTTGATGCAGGATTAAACGAAATGATCGCATCCCGCCGCAGATTTTTCGGACCGAACGTACTGGAACTCTGCGAGGCAGCGGATGTTGTTTTCCTTGCCCTGCATGGCGCAAACGGAGAGGACGGAAAGGTACAGGCTACGTTCGATCTGCTCGGCATTCCGTATACCGGAACGGGCTATTTAAGCAGCGCCCTCGCAATGGACAAATCCATCACAAAACAGTTCTTCCGTGCACACCATGTGCCGACCCCGAATGGCGTGACCCTGAAAAAAGGCCAGGAGAGCGAGCCTTTGTCCGGCTTTGGCCTGGAGCTTCCGGTTGTCGTAAAACCGTGCTGCGGCGGTTCCAGTGTCGGTGTCTATATTGCACACACGAACGAAGAATACTGGCAGGCTATGAAGGATGCTTTCTCCTACGAACCGGAGGTTGTCGTTGAGGAGTATATCGAGGGAAGAGAGTTCTCCGTTGGCGTGGTAGACGGAAAGGCTTACCCGATCATCGAGATCGCACCGATCGAAGGCTTCTATGATTACACGAACAAATACAAAGCAGGATCCACCGTTGAGACGTGCCCTGCCGTGTTGACCGAGGAACAGACGAAAGAAATGCAGAAGCACGCAGAGGACGGAGCAGCTGCCCTTGGCATCGAAAATTACTGCCGTCTTGATTTTATGATGCGCAAAGACGGAAGAATGTACTGCCTCGAGGCAAATACCCTCCCGGGCATGACGCGACGAGCCTTCTGCCGCAGGAGGCGCAGGTACTCGGCATTTCCTATCCGGAACTCTGCGAGCTGCTGATCCAGCTTTCTCTCAGAAAAAGAGGTAACAACGCATGAAAAATATGACACTTGCGCACATCACAGAGGTGTGCGGCGGAATCTACTTCGGACCGGAAGAAAAGAAAACAGCGGAAGTCACGGATATCGTGACGGACAGCCGGAAAGCGGGAGAGGGAAGCCTCTTCGTTGCAATTCCGGGTGAGCGTGTGGACGGCCATAAATTTATCCCGAACGTGGCTTCCCAGGGCGCACTTGCTGTCATTTCCGAGCAGACACTTGAAACACCGCCATGCCCGTATATCCTCGTGAAGGATTCCATGGAGGCCATTAAAGCAATGGCAGAATACTATATGCAGCAGCTCAATATTCCGGTTGTCGGCATTACGGGAAGCGTTGGAAAGACCAGCACGAAAGAGACGATCGCGTCGGTGCTGGCGCAGAAATACCGTGTGCTGAAAACGGATGCGAACTTCAACAATGAGCTGGGTCTGTCGCTCACTGTTTTCCGTCTGCGTGAGGAAGATGAGATGGCGGTTCTCGAGATGGGAATCGACGATTTCGGCCAGATGCACCGTCTGGCGAAGATCGCACACCCGGAGACCGCAGTCATTACGAATATCGGCTGGTGCATCTGGAAAATCTGAAGACGCGAGATGGTATTTTACAGGCGAAGACCGAGATCTTTGATCATCTGCGTGAGAACGGTCACATTATCATCAATGGGGACGATGATAAGCTGTCTACTGTTGGAACGGTTCACGGCATCAAGCCGGTTCATTTCGGATTGGATGAAAAGAACGAATATTATGCCGATGAGATCGAGAGCCAGGCTTCCGCGGCATTTCCTGCCGGATTCATACCCCGCAGGGAGCTTTTCTGCACTGATTCCGATTCCGGGACGTCATATGGTCTACAATGCGCTGGCCGGAACCGCAGTCGGATGCACGTACGGGCTGACGCTGGAGCAGATCAAACAGGGAATCGAGACACTGCAGTCGGTGAGCGGAAGATTCCACATCATCGAGACAGGAAAATACACCGTTGTCGATGACTGCTACAACGCAAACCCGGTTTCGATGAAGGCATCTCTCGATGTTTTGAAAGAGGCGAAGGGAAGAAAAGTGGCCGTGCTCGGCGATATGGGCGAGCTCGGAACCGATGAGGCAGCACTCCACGCCGAAGTCGGCACACACGCCGGAACCTGCGGCATCGATGCACTCTACTGCGCGGGACCGCTCTGCGAGCATCTTGCAAAAGCAGCAAAAGAGGCTGATCCGCAACTGGAAATCCGCCACTTCGCAGACCGCGAAAGCCTGATGCAGAACTGCCGAAACTCTTACAGGATGGAGATCAGATCCTTGTGAAGGCATCGCATTTTATGGAATATGGAAAGATTGTGGAGATGCTTGAAACAGCACAGAAATTATGATAAAATTTTAAATTGGAAAGTACCCATGACAGGGTGGTAGCCTCCCGAGCTAATGAATACATAGGAAGGGAGGTGGCGTAAATGACAGCATACGAAATTATTATGGTTTTTCTGGGAATCTTAGCTTTACTGATTTCCTTCGGAGGCTTCATCATTGCGTTGCTTACCTTTCTCGATAAGAGAAATAAGCGAAAATAAAAATGCCTACCCCGTCGGCAAACGGGATAGGCGGTGTTCGTAAGAACATTTAACCCTTTTCTCGAGAGCATCCACTTTGGAGTGGGTGCTTTCTTTTTATATATTTATTATATCGCAGGGGTCTGGCATTTTCAAGCATTTTCTTTCAATTGTTCTAATAGAATGTTTTTCGTATAATTTCCAATCTCTTTTTTCTCTTCCTTCGTAAGCTCGCCCGGAATGATCGACTTGCCGTACGTTACGGTAACGTGGGTAGCGCGGATCTTCGGAAAGTGTGCTTCCAGAATCTCGCTGGAACGGAGATGGAAAGCGGAATGGATCGGGC
>ENA-OQBJ01000346-OQBJ01000346.1-human-gut-metagenome-genome-assembly--contig:-NODE-346-length-24718-cov-2.366516_pt1 | contig 24718 bp, 29 predicted proteins | sample MGYA00242743_ERZ504545 | MGnify/ENA primary metagenome ERZ504545 (study PRJEB26092, sample SAMD00036252) | human gut metagenome | host: Homo sapiens | study: EMG produced TPA metagenomics assembly of...
CAAAATTCTTGTCTTTCATTTTTCCTCTTCTCCTTTCTCTGTTTTTGATGCATTGATCTTGATGGATAGTATTTCAGATTTCATGCCCGTGCATCCTATTTCCAGAGAAAAACAGAAAAAAAGACACCAACCCACATAAACATCTAAAATAAAGTCCATGTAAGGTTAATGCCTGCCGTACAGTTACACACCTGATATAAATTCATTATAGTCAGTGTCCCTTTGATTGTCAATTTCTTTTTTTGCCATATTATCGATTTTTTCTGTTACTGCGAACAGCAACTTCCTTCTCTCAGCTTTGGCCAGATTGTAAGCAACATGGTTACAAAACATGCCGTACCGCCAATAACATTGGAAATCGGTTCTGCCCAAAACACTCCATCTGTCCCCAGATTTCCGATCATTGGAAGCAGCATGGTCAACGGAATGACAATGATGACCTTTCGAAACAGAGAAAAAAAGACGGCCTGTTTCGCACGGTTTAACGCAACCGCTGTAGACTGTCCCGCAAACTGCAGCGCCATCATAAAGATTCCACAAAAATAGATCCGCATGGCAGAAACACCGTACTGCAAAATTCCCGGTTCTTTGGTAAACATCTGAAGAAAGAAACGAGGTTCTAAAAACAACACTGCCCAGACAACTGTTGTAAAAATAATGCATCCGACCGCAGTAAAACGGATTGCAGATTTTACTCTCTGATAGCACCCTGCCCCGTAATTATATCCAATCACAGGCTGCGATGCCGCCGTCAGTCCTGTCACCGGCATTGTCACAATTTCCCGCACCGAGTTGATCACTGTCATAATCCCAACGTAAATATCACCCCCGTACCTCTGGAGCGTTGCATTACACACAATCTGCACAAGCCCGTTTGTAACAGACATCACAAATCCCGATGTTCCCAGAAAGATGATTTCTTTTACAAGCTTCCACTCCAGATGCATTGCTCTTTTGGAGAGTCGAAGAATCGCCTTCTTCCCTGTCAGAAACTTCATCACCCAGGCTGCAGATAATCCCTGGGAGATCACCGTTGCAAGGGCTGCTCCCTGTACTCCCATATCCAGTCCGAAAATCAGGATCGGATCCAGCACAATATTGGTAAATGCGCCAAGCATTACCGTGAGCATTCCGATTTTCCCAAATCCCTGAGAATTGATGAACTGATTCATCCCCAGACTGATCATGACAAACACGGTTCCGCACAGATAGATACTGATGTATGCGTTTGCATACGGAAATGTGGCACTGCTCGCTCCAAACAGATACAACAGCGGTTTTCGGAATATAAAACAAATTCCCATCAGAAGTACCCTGTGAAAAGAAGCATCGAAAACGAATTTCCCATCACCTTCTCTGCCTTTTCTTCTTCATGGCTGCCTCTTGCAATGGAACAAAGGGGTGCTCCTCCCATTCCAAATAAATTAGCAAATGCCGTGATGATTGTAATAATCGGAAGTGCCAGACCGATTCCCGTCAGTGCATTCGCAGATACGCCCTGTAAGTGTCCGATATAGACTCTGTCTACCACACTGTACAGGACATTGATCAGTTGTGCCAGCGTCATGGGAACTGCAAGATTTAAAATATTCTTTGCAATGCTTCCCTGACTGAAATCATTTTCTCTTTCCATAGTATTTCCTTTTGCACTCCTCCTCACGCCGATTGCTCAACAAGAACAGCCAGATACTTGTGCAAGCACAATATCTGGCTGTTCTTATTGGGGTGAGCAGCTTTCCGCCTTTCACTGTCCTTAGTTGTTGATCAGTTTATCTTCATCACTCCAGCTGTAGAGTTTTCTGATTTCTGCTCCTACTTTTTCTGATGGATGTTCAGATGCCAGTTTTCTCATTGCTCTGAAGTGTGCCTGACCACCGGCTGGTGACATATCAAGCAGGAAGTCTTTTGCAAATGTTCCATCCTGAATATCGGAAAGAATTTTTTTCATTGCTTTCTTTGTATCTTCTGTGATGATCTTTGGTCCTGTAATGTAATCACCATATTCTGCTGTATTGGAAATAGAGTATCTCATTCCTGCAAATCCGGACTGATAGATCAGATCTACGATCAGTTTCATCTCATGGATACACTCAAAGTATGCATTTCTTGGATCGTATCCCGCTTCACACAGTGTCTCGAATCCTGCCTGCATCAATGCGCATACACCACCGCAAAGTACTGCCTGCTCTCCGAAAAGGTCTGTCTCTGTCTCTGTTCTGAAATCTGTCTCCAGAAGTCCTGCTCTTGCTCCACCGATCGCAAGACCATATGCAAGTGCACGATCCAGTGCTTTTCCTGTGTAATCCTGCTCTACTGCTACCAGACAAGGAGTTCCCTTACCAGCCTGATATTCACTTCTTACTGTATGTCCCGGTGCTTTTGGCGCGATCATCGTAACATCTACATTTGCAGGAGGTACGATCTGTCCGAAATGGATCGCAAAACCATGTGCAAACATCAGCATGTTTCCTTCTTCCAGGTTCGGCTCAATATCATTTTTATACATTGCAGCCTGTTTTTCATCATTGATCAGAATCATGATCACATCTGCTTTTTTCGCTGCCTCTGCTGCTGTAAATACTTCAAATCCCTGTGCTTCTGCTTTTGCCCAGGATTTGCTGCCTTCGTAAAGTCCGATGATGACGTTGCATCCGGATTCCTTTAAATTCAATGCATGTGCGTGTCCCTGACTTCCATATCCGATAATCGCAATTGTCTGTCCCTCTAATACGGAAAGGTTACAATCTTCCTGATAATAAAGTTTTGCTGCCATTTTTCATTCCTCCTAAATTTTCTGCACTGCCGCAGTTTTCTGTTTTTATAGTTAAAGGCTCCTGCCTTTAGCATACTGTTTTCATCTAGCCAATATATGTAACATCTTCACAGCCTCTGGACAATCCTGTGATACCGGTTCTTGCCAGTTCCAGAATCTCATACCCTTTCAGAAGGTTCATAAAGCCTTCCAGTTTGGACTGTGTCCCTGTCAGTTCGATGATCATGGACTCCTCCTGTACATCCACGATCTTCGCACGGAAAATATCCGCAATGGAATTGATCTCACCTCTCTGTGCTGCTGTCACGCGAACCTTTATCATAATCAGTTCGCGAAATACAGATTCTCCATCCTTTAACAGCTTGATCTCAATGACATCTTCCAGTTTTCTGACCTGATTTTCAATCTGCGATAAAATCAGCTCGTCTCCGGATGCCACCACTGTAATTCTGGTAAATCTCGGATCTGCCGTCGTTCCGGCTGTAATACTGTCGATACTGTATCCTCTTCGGCTGAACAGACCTGCAATTCTGCTCAGAACACCCGGATTGTTATCGACCAAAAGAGAATAAACCTGTTTTCTCATACTTTGTTTCCCACCTTCTTTTAAAAACCGAGTGCGTTCTGTTTTTTATTATATTAGCAAAGCGCACTTCCGTTGTCAAGCTTTTTTTCGATAAAGTGTAAAAAGTGCCTCTATCAATTTGTTTTATTGAGCTTCCTTCCTCAATATCTCTTTCGGAGGTTCAATTTCATATGCGATCGTATGCTCCGTCAGTTCTGACAATCCTTTGAGTTTTTTGTTGATCAATTCTCGCATGCAATTGGGAACGTGCTCCTGGTGTGCCCTGTGAATTGCCACGCACTCTTTACAGTTTCCATGATAACGGCATGCCTTTTTACACGGACAGTGATCTTTCTCTTTATATTCTTCTCGAAAGGCTGCAGCAAACTCCTCCTGTAATCGAAGCCCTTCCTTTCGGTTGCCCTTATGAAATTCTGCCATGGCTGCCTTTTCTTTTTCATTTTCCTTCAATGATCATCTACGCTTCTCCTTTTTTGTATTTTATTAAAGATGAATTTTAAAATCTCCAAAATCAAAGATTCCGCTTCCCTGTTTCCACTTCTTTTCTTTGTCTAATTTTCTGCATGCACTTTCAATCTTGTCTGCCAAATCTGTTGAAATCGAAAAGCTGTGATGTCCCGGTGAATGTCCCGGGGTATGAACAACTTGCACCGTTCGTTCTCCCAGATTGAAAATTTCCCCATCAGAAAACGTACTCTGCACATCTCCTTGAAATAACTGATACTTTTCCAAATCAAATTCTTCTGGAAACTGACACTCCCGGCAGGTCAGATTCCTTTTCACCTGCTGCAGCGATATCGGAAATTTCTCTGATATCCAATCTTTCTCCAAAATGTGGACGCCAATATTTTCAAAATATTGATGTCCTCCTATATGATCCCAGTGAACATGAGTCGTTACAACAAAGATTGGAAGCATTGTCAGTTTATCAACAACTTCTTTGATATTAGCCACTCCCAAACCTGTATCAATCAGAAGTGCTCTTTTCGTGCCACACAACAGATAACAATGTGTTTCTTCCCAGTGCTGATATTCACTAATTGCATATGTATCTTCATCAATTTTTTCTACCGTAAACCAGTCCTTCACCCTGATTCCTCCTTCAAATATTCATCACATATCTGGATTCAGGAAGCCCAAACCATTCCGGCAACACTTCCATTCTTTTATTATACTTGTTTCTTCTATATCCAGGCAACTATATCCAAAATATTTCCCTTTAAAATCAGCACCTTTTATGGTATACTGCTCAAAACAAAAACAGCAGAATTGATACGCGAAGGAGGACTTATATATGGAGCATCAAGGAACAAAAACCATTGAGACAGAACGACTGATTTTAAGAAAGTTTACTGCGGATGATCTTTCTGCGATCTTTCATAACTGGACCAGTGACGAAAAAGTAACCGAATTTTTAAGATGGCCAACGCACAAAAGCATTGACATCACCAAACGAGTTTTGGAAAGTTGGCTTTTGGAGTACGAAAAACCAGACTTTTACCAATGGGCCATTATTCCAAAAGAAATCGGCGAACCTATCGGTACCATTTCTGTAATTGAACTAAATGAAAAAAACTGAAAAAGTTCATATCGGATACTGCCTTGGCAGCCGCTGGTGGCACTGCGGATTTACAAGCGAAGCCTTTACAGCAGTCATTGCCTTTCTTTTTGAAGAAGTAAAAGTAAACCGAATTGAAACCTGGCACGATCCCCAAAATCCAAATTCCGGAAAAGTCATGCAAAAATGCGGCCTGATTTATGAGGGCACTTTAAGACAAGCCGACTGGAATAACAAAGGAATTGTAGATGCCTGTGTATATGGAATTCTGGCATCTGACTACCGGGCCAACAAAAAGTAATCGAAAAAGGAAGATGCACCACACACAGTACATCTTCCTTCTCTTATCTTGCTTTATGATCTGTATCCATCCGGATTTGCAGACTGCCATCTCCAGGAATCTTCACACATCTCTTCAATTCCGCGTTCTGCCACCCATCCAAGCTCTTCCTTCGCTTTTGCAGCATCACAGTAGCATGTTGCAATATCACCGGCACGGCGAGGTTTGATTTCATACGGAATCTCCTTGCCGCATGCTTTTTCGTATGCTTTCACGACATCCAGTACGCTGTATCCAACGCCTGTTCCCAGGTTGTAAATGTGAACACCTTTCGCTTTCTTCATTCTCTCGATCGCTTTTACATGACCGATCGCCAGATCGACTACATGGATATAATCTCTGACACCTGTTCCATCCGGTGTATTGTAGTCATCGCCAAACACTCCCAGACGATCCAGTTTTCCAACTGCAACCTGTGCAATATATGGCACCAGATTGTTCGGGATTCCTTTCGGATCTTCTCCGATCTTTCCGGATTTGTGTGCCCGATCGGGTTAAAGTAACGAAGCAGCATAATATTCCACTCCGGATCTCCTGTGTGAAGATCTGTCAGAATCTGCTCCAACATTCCTTTTGTACGTCCGTATGGTTGGTGATTTCTCCTTTCGGACACTTTTCTGTGATCGGGATCTCTGCCGGATCTCCGTATACTGTTGCGGAAGAACTGAAGATCATGTTCTTGCATCCGTGTTTTCTCATCACATCACAAAGAATCAATGTTCCTGTAATGTTGTTGTGATAGTATTCCCAAGGCTTTTCTACAGATTCTCCGACTGCTTTGAGTCCTGCAAAGTTGATCACTGCCTCGATCTCTTCATTTTCAAAGATCGGCTCCAGATCTTCTCTGTTTAAAATATCTCCTTTGTAAAATTTCAAAGTTTTTCCAGTGATCTCCTGCACTCTTTCCAGCGCAACTTCACTGGAATTGTAAAGATTGTCTACTACTACTACCTCATATCCACGTTCCAAAAGTTCCACACATGTGTGGCTGCCGATATATCCGGCTCCGCCTGCTACTAAAATTGCCATGATCTGACTCCTTTCTGATTCTGCTTTTCCTGCAATTATTTATTTCCACAGATTTTTCGGATAGATTCCTTCCTCTTTCATACTGCGGATTGCATTCACAACTGTTTCTTTATCTTCTTTATATGTAACTCCATACCATCTGTCTGCTGATTTGAGCACTTTTACTTCGGCTTTTCCTTCTCCGATCAGATCGCCTACGACTGCCGGAAGAAAGTATTCGCATTTCATCGGATTCTTCTCCAGATTCTCTGTCAAAAATGCGGAAAATCTGCTCTCCAGTTCCTTTAACATACTCGCAGTAAATCCAAACAGGTTCATGGAAACTGTCGTATCCAATGCTACAGGAACCCATGTCTTGCCATCATCCTCTGTAAATGCTGCTCCGTCTTTTGTCTTCTCGATGTGTGTACGCTCTGTAATACCTGTCAGGCACTGATTCTCATCTGTGTCACAGATTCCACGGGAAACATATCCGTTCTCTGTCAGCGTATTACTCAGCATATATCCAACCATTGCATAACGGTACTTCTCATTGTCTTCTCCTGATGAAAGATAGTCATAGATCATCTTATATGCATTGACTCCATAGTAATCATCTGCATTGATCACGGCAAACGGACCATCCACTACATCTTTACAACTCAAAATCGCATGTCCTGTTCCAAAAGGCTTCGTTCTTCCTTCCGGTACAGAAAATCCTTCCGGCAGGTTCTCCAGTTCCTGGTATACATATTCTACTTCCATGAACTTGCTGACTCTGTCCCCGATACTCTTTCTAAAGTCTTCTTCGTGCTCTCTTCTGATAATGAAGACAACTTTTTCAAATCCTGCTCTTTTTGCATCATAAATTGAAAAATCAATGATAATATGTCCATCTTCATCTACCGGGTCAATCTGTTTCAACCCTCCATATCTGCTTCCCATTCCTGCTGCCATAATCACTAAAACAGGCTTTTTCATATCGTTTACCTCCATATTTTTCAATTTCCCTTCTGCAAGGATTAGTATATTCCTTTCCTTGGTTTACGTCAATAAAATACAACATAAATACATGTACCTTTTTCTGTTCGTATATTAGCTTATCATTGTCCTGTTTTTCAAAAAACAACAATTTTCCATTTTTCTTTACTTTTTTCAAACAGGCTGTCCGTTTTTCTGGCTCTCGATCTTTTCTGCCAGGTCGCTAAGATAAACCCAGCGTTCCATTTTTTCATCTAACGCTGCCTGTGTTTCCTCTTTTTGCTGTACCAGTTCGGAAAGTTTTACCGAGTTTGTTGCATTTTTCAGCATATCCTGCTCCAGTTTCTCCAACTGTTCCTCCAGAGATGCAATATCATCATCGATTGTCTCGTATTCCCGTGCTTCTTTAAATGAGAATTTTAATTTTACCGGACTGTTCTGTTTCCATGTTTTTGCAGTATTTTTGGACTTTGTCATCTCTGGCTTTTCTTCCGGCTGCTCTGCATGCGATGCTCTTTTCTTTTTCGCTTCCAGATAATCCGTATATCCGCCCTCATACTGCTGCAGATGTCCGTTTCCGTCAAACTCAAAAATCCGATCCACCACATTATCCAAAAAGTAGCGGTCATGGGAAATCGTGATCACAATCCCCTGAAAGGAATTCAGATAATCTTCCAGAATCGTCAGTGTCGGAATATCCAGATAGTTTCCCGCTTCATCGATCAGAAGCAGATTGATATTCTGTGCCAGAATCCCCAGAAGATACAGTCTTCTTTTCTCTCCTCCCGACAATTTCCCGATCGGCGCATATTGCATATCCGGAGTAAACAAAAACCGCTCCAGAAGCTGCGATGCGCTGATTCTGCCATCTCTGGTGACAATATATTCGCCGATCTCTTTGACATAGTCAATGACTCTCTGGCTGTCATCCATCTCCTGTTCTTCCTGTGCAAAATATCCGATCTTGACAGTCTCTCCCACTTCAATCGTCCCGGAATCCGGCTGAACCAGCCCCGCCATCATTTTGATCAGGGTCGATTTTCCACAGCCGTTTGGTCCGATGATTCCAAGCTTTTGATTTTTGAGTACTGTATAAGAAAAATCTCTGACCAGTACCTTTTCCCCATATGATTTACTGACATGGTGAAGCTCCATCGTCTTCTTTCCCATGCGGGTTTCTACCGAATCCAGCGTGATCGTATCATCTGTCACCGGAGCACTGCCGTTTTTCAGACTTTCCAGACGCTCCAGACGTGCTTTCTGCTTCGTTGTTCTTGCCCGGCATCCTCGTTTTGCCCATTCCAGCTCCATACGCAGGATGCTCTGCCGTTTTCGCTCGGATGCCAGTTCCATCTCCTCCCTCTGGGCTTTCAGTTCCAGGAACGTTGTGTAATTGGCATCATAGCTGTACATCTTTCCATGGCTGATCTCCAGAATCCGGTTTGTGACCTGATCCAGAAAATAGCGGTCATGTGTGACCATAATGACCGTTCCACGGTATGCCCGCAGATACCCTTCCAGCCAGGAGATCATTTCTCCATCCAGATGATTGGTGGGCTCGTCCAGAAGAAGCAGATCAAAGTCCTCTGCCAGAACCTTTGCCATTGCCACTCTTCTCTTCTGTCCGCCGGAAAGATGCTCAATCTTCATTGTATGATCTGTGATTCCGAGTGTATTCAGATTGCTCTGTACTCTCCACTCCATATCTTCTGCCACACTCTGCACATAAGATAAAATAGTCGCGCCTTCCGGAAATACGGGATTCTGAGTCAGATGGGCAATCTTCATGCCATTCTGCCGGATGATCTGTCCATCATCCGGCACCTCTGTTCCCGCGATCATCCGCAGAAGAGTCGTCTTGCCGGTCCCGTTGATCCCAACGATCCCAATCTTGTCTCCCTCCTGCACTCCAAAAGACGCGTCATCAAAAATTATTTTTTCTCCATATATTTTACTGATATGTTCAATATTTAACAGGTTCATATGCTAACTCCATTGTCTTTCATTAGATTCTGCTGTCTTTTTGACAACACTCTAACTTTATCACATTTATGGAGGTAAGTCACTCTTTTCATTCCAGAAATGTATCCTGCAGCTTTACTCCTGTTTCATTGAGCATCGCGATTAAAAGTCCGTATTCAAACTCCTGGATCGGCCGCCTTTCCTCCAGAAGGATTCCCATCACACCTTTGACGTCTCTTGCATCCTGGATCGGAAGATACATGGCTTTGGCGTCAGGCAGTGTGTGCGTACATGCTCCCGCACGATGATGATTCGCCGCCACCCACTGTGCCACTGCCAGCTCCTGCCGGTTGATACAGGTTTTCAGATGCAGCATATCCATCCCTTTTCTTGGAAACAAAAGCGGCGTATCTGACATCTGAGATCCTTCCATCGGATAAATGATCAGAGACAGATTTAAAAGCTTTCCTGCCTGCCCGGCCACCTGAGTCCACACTTCCTGTTTCGATTTACATCTTCGAAGCTTCTGACTGTTCTCGAGCAGAATCTCCGTCCGGTATGCCTTTTTGGCACTTTCTCTGCTCTGCTGTTTCAGTCTCCTTGTCAGTGTCGCTGTGAACAATCCCACCAGAAACAACATCACAAACGTAGTCGGATATCCTTTGTCATATGCCTTCAGACTGAAATATGGTTCCGTAAAGAAAAAATTAAATGCAAACACACTGATCAAAGAAGAATACAGCGCATAAATTTTCTTATTTGCAATATAAGAGGACAGCAGAATCCCCAGAATATAAATCATGATAATGTTGGATTCCGGCAGTCTGAAAAGCCACAGCACGTAAGCTGCAAGTGTTGCAACTGCCATCACTCCTGTAATTTCAGCCAGATCCAGAAACACGTTTTTCCAGCTCGTTTTTCTGCGCCTTTGGATCTGCACCTCTCTTTTATGCGTTGCCTTCCGGATATCCGGAATAATATAGACATCAATATTGGGCGCCATATGGGTCAGCTTCTCCATCACTTCGATCCTAGGCCTGCGCCAGATTCCCCTGTGGTTTGTTCTTCCCATGACCACTTTAGAGACATTGCTCACGATCGCGTATTCCGCAATCTGATACGCTGCATCCTCACCATACACCGTTACGATTTTTGCTCCCAGCGCCTTTGCCAGTTCCAGATGGCTTTTTAAGGTTTGTTTCGTCTTCTCTCCCGCTTCCTGCATGGCAGGTGTTTCCACATAAAGTGCCGTAAACTGGGCATGAAAAGCATAGGAAAGTCTGGCTGCTGTACGAATCACCTTGGCGCTGGATGGCGCAGCGGAAATACATGCCAGTATATGTTCTCCGGTATGATAGCCGGTATTTCCCAGAATATTTCTCTCTTCCTCCGCAATCCGGTTCACCCGGTCCGCACTTCTTCGAAGTGCAATTTCTCGCAGTGCCACCAGCTTTTCTCTTCGGAAAAAATTCTCCAGCGCCCGTTCTGCCTGCACCGGACCGTAGATCTTTCCTTCTTTCATACGCTCGATCAGTCTTCCGGCTCAATATCTATCACCTCTACCTGATCTGCCTGATCAAACACACTGTCAGGAACACGCTCTTTTACTTCTATATTCGTAATATTCCCTACCAGATCATTGAGGCTTTCCAGATGCTGGATATTCATCGTGGTATATACATTGATCCCTGCGCGAAGCAGCTCCCGTACATCCTGATAGCGCTTTTCATTCCGGCTTCCTCGGACATTGGTATGGGCGAGCTCATCCACCAGGATCAGCTTTGGTTTTCGCTCCAGCGCCGCATCCAGATTAAACTCACGAAGCTGGATTCCTTTATAATCGACCATAAGGGGCGGAATTTCTTCCAGCCCCTCTGCCATTGCCTGTGTATCCGGACGTGCGTGCGGTTCGATATAACCTGCCACTACATCCACCTGATGCTTTTTTGCCTCATGGGCAGCTTCCAGCATGGCGTATGTCTTACCGGATCCTGCCGCATATCCAAGAAAAATTTTCAGTTTTCCCTTTGTCTGTTTCTCTTTTTCCTTCTCCTCGTACTGTAGTTTTTTCAACAGCAGCCCCGGATCAGGTCTGTTTTCCTCTGTCAAAGCAACCTCCTATTTTCCCATTGCCGCTGCAATATCCAGATTACATCCAAGTACATTTACCCGTTCTTCTCCAAATACACCCAGTGTTTTCTTTTCTGTATTTTCTTCTACGATCTTTTTTACTTCCTCCTCAGAGAGTCCGGAATTCTTTGCCACTGTCGGGATCTGAACCTCTGCAGATTCCGGACTGATATGTGGATCCAGACCGGAACCGGAAGCTGTCAGAAGCTCTGCCGGAACATCCTCTGCTTTCACTCCCGGATGCTCTTTTAAGAACTGCTCCAGATCTTTCTGCATCCGCTCTTTTAATTCCGGATTGGAATTTGCGTAGTTATAAGAACCGGAAGCAACACCTGCATATTCTCCGCTTTCTTTCTGCTCTTCTGTATAAGTATTGTAATTTACAGCGGAAACTCTTCCCTGAAAATAACAGTCCTCTGTAAAATCCTGTCCGATCAGCGCAGAACCTACCGCCTCTTTGGTATCTGTTGTGAGGTTCCCATCTTTGTCAACTTTACTTCCATCTGCCTTTGCCTTCATTGTAAGCTGGCTGACCCCTGTCAATGCCAGCGGATACACAAATGAACACATCAGCATCATAACAAGACAGAAAACAACTGTTTTTCCTACTGTTTTTCCAAATGCTTTCATAGTCTGCTTCCTCCTACATTCCGATCATTGCAAGCAGCGGTGCTACCAGCAGGTCGATCAGTTTAATTCCTACAAACGGTACAACAATTCCGCCAAGTCCGTAGATTCCCATATTACGAAGCAGCATTTTCTCTGCTTTCATCGGTCTGTACTTGACACCTTTCATCGCAATCGGGATCAGTCCCGGTATAATGATCGCATTGAAGATCAAAGCAGAAAGGATCGCACTTGCCGGCGTAGAAAGATGCATGATATTCAAGATCTGCATCTGTGGAAGTACCATCGTAAACATGGCCGGGATAATGGCAAAATATTTTGCAATATCATTCGCAATACTAAATGTGGTCAAAGATCCTCTGGTGATCAAAAGCTGTTTTCCGATTTCCACCACTTCCAGAATCTTTGTCGGGTCTGAATCCAGATCCACCATATTTGCTGCTTCTTTGGCTGCCTGTGTTCCGGAATTCATTGCCAGACCAACATCTGCCTGTGCCAGCGCCGGAGCATCGTTTGTACCGTCACCTGTCATGGCAACCACTTTTCCTTCTGCCTGCTCTTTTTTGATCGCCTCAATTTTATCTTCCGGTTTACATTCTGCAATAAAACCGTCAACTCCTGCTTCCTTCGCAATCGTTGCTGCTGTCAGCGGATTATCACCGGTACACATGATTGTCTTGATTCCGATTTCGCGAAGTCTTTCAAAACGCTCCACCAGTCCTGGTTTTACTGTATCCTTCAAATAGATCACACCTAAAATCTTGTTGTTTACACATACAACAAGCGGAGTTCCTCCAAGATTTGAAACTTCTGTTACAATCCCTTCCAGATCCGACGGGATGATTCCGCCTGCTTCTTTCACAAAAGTCTTGATTGCTTCGGAAGCTCCTTTTCTGACTCTGGTTCCGTCTTTTAAATTCACACCGCTCATCTTAGACTGTGCAGTAAACTCTACAAATTCCATCTGGTCTGCTGCGCCATCGTCGATCGCACACCCAAAATTTCTTCCCAGTTCTACTGTAGATTTTCCTTCCGGGGTGGCATCCATCAAAGAACACATCACACAATAATCTGTCAGATCTTCTTTTGCAACACCCTTGACCGGATAAAATTCTGCTGCCAGGCGGTTTCCGTATGTAATGGTTCCTGTTTTGTCAAGAATCATCGTGTCCACATCTCCGCATGCCTCAACTGCTTTTCCGGACATGGCAATTACATTGAATCTGGTCACACGGTCCATTCCCGCGATTCCAATAGCTGAAAGCAGACCGCCGATCGTTGTCGGGATGAGACATACCATCAGAGCAATCAGCCAGGAAATCGGCATCTGTACTCCAAGATACTGTGCAAACGGGTACAGAGATACAATCACGATCAGAAAAATCAAAGTCAGCACGATCAGCAGTGTGTTCAGCGCGATCTCATTCGGAGATTTCTGTCTGGATGCGCCCTCTACCAGTGCAATCATTTTATCCAGGAAAGACTGTCCGGGTTCTGCCACGATTTTAATCTTTAACCAGTCAGAAACAACTGTCGTACCTCCTGTCACAGAGGAAAAATCTCCTCCCGCCTCTCTTGTAACAGGGGCGGATTCCCCCGTAATTGCAGATTCATCTACAGATGCAACACTTCGATGATCTCTCCATCGTTCGGAATCACCTCTCCGGTCTTTACAAGCACGATATCTCCTTTTTTCAGTTCAGAAGCATTGATCACTTTCTCTTCTCCATTTGCCAGAAGCAGTCTTGCTTTTGTATCCTGCTTTGTCTTTTTCAAAGAAGCTGCCTGTGCCTTTCCTCTTCCTTCTGCAACGGACTCTGCAAAGTTTGCAAATAACACGGTCACAAACAGTACGACTGTTACAACTCCGTTGTACACGCGATATTCTTCACTTCCGCCAAACAGTGTTGGAAACACTGTCAGGATTAGAGTGAACAGAAATCCGATTTCTACGACAAACATGACCGGATTTTTTATCATGTAGCGCAGATCCAGTTTCTGAAATGCGCCCAGAATGGAGGATCTTAAAATATCCTTTGTAATAAATTTTGTCTTATCTTTCTTAGCCATGTTGGATTCTCCTTTCCGCTCATTTTCTACTGCCATAAGGACAGATGCTCAGCTACCGGTCCAAGTGCCAGCGCCGGGAAAAAGGTCAGAGCGGCAAAAATGTATACAATAAATACAAGAATGATCATAAAAGTTACATTATCTGTCTTTAGCGAACCGATTGATTCGTTCACTTTCTTTTTCGCCAGCAGAGATCCTGCGATTGCAAGCTGTGCTACAATGGAAAAATATCTTCCAAAGAACATTGCCAGCCCGGTCGTGATATTCCAGAATACACTGTTGTCGGCCAGTCCCTCAAATCCGGAACCATTGTTCGCCGCAGAAGAGGCAAACTCGTACAGAATCTGACTCAGTCCGTGATATCCCGGGTTCGTAATGCCGCTTGTTCCTGCCTGTGTTGCCACACCCAATGCAGAAAATCCAAGAATTAAAAGTGGATGAATCAAAATCACAAGCGCCACCAGCTTCATCTCTCTGCCTTCAATTTTTTTTATTCAGATATTCCGGTGTACGTCCTACCATCAGGCCACAGATGAAAACTGCCAGGATCACATACATAACCATATTCATCAGACCCACACCTTTTCCGCCGAACACACAGTTAAGCATCATTTGGAGCATTGGAACAAGACCGCCAAGCGGTGTCAGTGAATCATGCATGTTGTTAACAGTTCCTGTTGTAAAGGATGTTGTCACCGTTGTAAATATTGCAGACTGCGCGATTCCAAAGCGAGTTTCTTTTCCTTCCATATTTCCTGCCTGTGCAAGTCCCAGTGAATGAGTCACCGGATTTCCTGCCATCTCAGCAGAATAGCAGATTACAAGTCCTACTACAAAAAGGATGGACATTGCTCCGAAAATCACTGCTGCCTGTCTTCCCATCAGCATTGGCTTACCAAACTGTTTTGGTGCAACTGCTTTTCTCGCTGCATTTTCTTTTCTGTTGTCATGGATCATATGGCCAAATGCTACAACGCAAGAGCCCGGAAGTATCATCATGGAAATCGTTTCTATTATATTAGAAATAACAGTCGGGTTCTCAAACGGTGTCGCTGAGTTTGCACCGAAGAATCCACCTCCGTTTGTTCCCAGATGCTTGATTGCTTCCAGTGCGGCTACCGGTCCAAGTGCCAGATCCTGCATCTTTCCTTCGATTGTCTGTATCGTTTCATTTGCCTGTAATGTCTGCGGCACTCCCTGACTTACCAGAAGAAGACCGATTACAAACGAAAACGGAATCAGGATTCTGGTCGTTACGCGGATCACATCTTCATAAAAGTTTCCCATCTTTCTTCCGGAAACTCCGCGGCAAAATGCCATACATGCTGCATAACCGCTGGCAGCTGAGGTAAACATCATAAAAATGATCACACACAACTGACTTCCGTAAGAAAGACCGCTTTCTCCTGCATAATGCTGCAGGTTTGTATTTGTCATAAAACTGATGATCGTATTGAAGGAAAGACTTGCCTCCATCCATCAGCTCCGTTCGGATTTAAAAACAGCAAATTCTGTAATCGTAAAATCAAATAACCGATAAATACCATTACTGCATTTGCCAGTACTAAAGACATCGCGTACTTTTTTCCAGCCCATGTCTTCTCGTTTGATTCCGCAAATTTTATATAAAAAATTGTCGATCGGATTGAACACCTTATCCGCAAATGTTTTTTGCTTTGTGGCGATGTGATACATATATTTTCCCATTGGAATGACCAGTATCAAGAAAATTGCCAGTGTGAGTATAATCTGTAACATCTCTCTTCCTCCTGTTGCTGTCCTTTCTCTTTTCTCACAATTTCTCCGGATGTATCAGCGCATACACAAGATATCCGGCAAGTAATAAAACTAAAATTCCAAGAACGATCATCTTTATATCCTCCTATTTTTCTTTTTGGATTGATCAGCGATTCACAAAAATTCGCAAATAATTTTACACATCCAAAACAAATAATTAAAATTCCTAGTGCAATTAAATCCATCATATTTTTTTCCTCCTTGCTGTTCCCTATTGTAGGACATTGCAAATAAAATCTGTATTAAGCTGAAATGGATTCGTATAAAGATGGTATAAAGATTCGGGTGAAAAAAGGGGGATTGTGAAACACCTTCTCTTGAATTAGCATTTAAAATTGCAGAAGTATTTGAGGTTTCGATCGACAAAATTTTTGAATATAGGAAGGAGAACTAATATGAATGAACAAACTATAATTTTATTTTTTCTTATTGTTTCATTAGGTGTAACACTCAGCCTATATATTTTTAAAGCTAAGAAACAGATGAATTATATGTGGGATGAACGGTGGAAAATGATACAACTAAAATCATACAGAATTGCCAGTATCTCCACTTGACTTTTAATAATAGTACTTTTAATTTTGCCCATTTTCGTAGACAGCCAATCTACAATCACCATACAACGACTAACCATTTTTTGTCTATTTTACATTGGAGCCCGTAATCTTCTTGAACTTTCTGCAATAATATATTTTGATAAACAATTATAAATAAGTTTTGAACTCAGTAGATACGGACGTTCCGCCTTCTGGAAGAACCGTCGAATTGCTTCCTGCATTTTTTATCGCGGTTAATATTCTGGCATTGACCTCTTCGTCCCAAAAGTATACCTTGTTACATTTGCAGATTCCCCCGAAATCTTAAGAAACTCAGTGGCTTTTTATAACATTCTATAGTATGCTAAAAACAAAAAGGAGTTTTGCACAATGTTTCACAACAAAGTAGTTGTCATCACAGGCGGCGCACAAGGTATTGGAAAATGTATTGCCGAAGAATTTAAAAAGAACAACGCTTTTGTCTGTATCATCGACAAACAGCCAAATGATTACTTTGTCGGCGATTTGGCTGAAAAAGAAGTTCTGCACCGCTTTGTGGAAACAGTAATTGCTGACTATGGCAAGGTAGACTATCTGATCAATAACGCACTGCCGCTAATGAAAGGGATCGAGGAATGTTCCTATGAAGAATTTAACTACGCTTTAAAAGTAGGCATAACAGCGCCATTCTATCTTACAAAGCTTTTTCTTCCGTACTTTGCTCCTGATGCGGCAATTGTAAATATCTCTTCCTCCCGGGACCGTATGAGTCAGCCACAGACTGAAAGCTACACTGCTGCTAAAGGCGGTATAGCAGCTCTTACGCACTCCCTTGCTGTCAGTCTTGCCGGGAAAGTTCGTGTAAATTCAATATCTCCCGGTTGGATCGATACCGCTTACACAAAATATGACGGTGCAGATGTGATTCAACACCCTGCCGGCCGCGTTGGGAATTCTCTGGATATTGCCAATATGGTACTATACCTTTGTTCCGATAAAGCAGGTTTTATCACTGGGGAAAATATATGTATTGACGGCGGCATGACGAAGCAGATGATATACCACAATGATTATGGATGGACTCTGAATCAGGAAAATAATTGAGAAAGAGGGGCGTATCACAATACATGATACCCCCACTTTGAAACCTTAAGTATTACATTTTCCGAACACAACCACTTCTGATTTACTGATATTTTTCATTCTATAAAATCCTAATCTAAAATCTTTCCGCCAATCGAAACTGTCACGACCTGCCATGGAATAAATTTTCCGCTGTTTTGCAGTGCTTTCTTTGCCGCCATTTCCAGACCTCCGCAGCATGGCACTTCCATACGAAGAATTGTTACACTCTGAATCTCATTTTCCGCAATGATCTGTGTCAGCTTCTCACTGTAATCTCCTTCATCCAGCTTAGGACATCCAATAAGTGTTACTTTTCCACGCATAAACTCCTGATGTACATTTGCGTATGCATAAGCTGTACAATCTGCAGCAATCAACAGTTTCGCCCCATTAAAATACGGTGCATGTACCGGAACCAGTTTGATCTGGCATGGCCACTGTGCCAGCTGTGACGACTGTGCGGCACACTTTTGCTCGGTATTATGACCGCTTTCTGGATGAAGCTGTCTCATTCGCTGTCCCGGACAGCCGGAAAATTCTGTCGTTGACTGCTCTGCTTTTTTTCTCTGGTTTTCCAGCACTGCCTGCTCATCGTATGGGGCAGCCTCCCGCTCCACAAAACGGATTGCTCCTGTCGGACACTGCGGCAGACAATCACCCAGACCGTCACAATAATCATCCCTTAACAGTTTTGCCTTTCCATCGACCATCCCGATTGCACCTTCATGACATGCAGCAGCACAGACTCCGCATCCGTTGCATTTTTCTTCATCTATCTGAATAATTCTTCTGATCATCTTGATTCCTCCTTGTTTTTGTAGTTCAAGTATAGTACAATCAGGGCAATATTTCGGTTGTTATAACCACAGAAAGGAAGATTTTATGAAAAAAGTTCAGACCCCTCTGTTTCAGGGAATTACAGAAAATGAATGGAACGAAATGCAAAACTGCAGTTGCATGCGTCAGCAGTCTTTTGAAAAAAATGAACTTATTTTTCGAATGGGAGAATCCGTCCGAGAAATCGGAATTGTTCTGACGGGAAGTGTTAATATCGAAAATGTAGATCTCTGGGGAAATAAAAGTCTGCTGAGCAACATCTCGGCAGGACAAGTATTTGCAGAAACCTACGCTTTTTGTCAGGAGCCTTTGATGGTGAATGCAGTAGCCGCTGAATATACAAATCTTCTTTTCCTGAATCTGGAGACTTTGATGCAGCCCCGCTATAAAGATACTCTCTGGACGGACAAGATCATGCAGAATCTCCTTCGAATTTCCATTTACAAAAATCTCATCCTGTCCAACCGGATTTTCTGCACAACCCCAAAGACCATCCGGGGACGTCTGCTGATCTATCTGTCCTCTCAGGCGTCCAAAGCCGAAAGCACGGTCTTTCAAATTTCTTTTAACCGACAGGAACTGGCAGATTATCTCAACCTGGATCGCAGTGCCCTCTCGAAAGAACTTGGAAAAATGCGCGACGAAGGAATTCTGGAATTCCGCAAGAATCAATTCGTTCTTCACCAGCTGCCGGAGTAGTCTGTTCTCTCAGACTACTTCCCATCTGTAAACCTATACCTGATCAGATGAGATGAAGTCCACCTCTGAAAGTACGAGTTGCGGAATGTCCGGATCGCTATACCTCTTTCACTGTTACAGTTACCTGATCTCCAGGCTGTTTTCCAATCTTGTTTCTAATTTCTTTTCGGATTCCAATAATATAACAAATGCTACCGTCTGGATTTTTAACTCCCATATTTACAATACTTCCACAGTATAGTTTCCCATCAAATGTAATCTCTGCTTTCACTCTTCCTTTACCAAATTCTTTTCTGATATCATACGGAAAGCGCACATACGCTCCGCCCTTGTCGGGAACCGGCTCGATCACAGCCTGAAACTGATAAGTTTTTTTCTCCGAATTACGCAAGATCACATGCATTGGTTTTCCTTTCGTCAGTTCATCAACTAATTTGTCCAGATAACGAATTTCGCGCATGAGAGGCTCTTGAATCTCTTCGACACGAACTCCGCAGACAGTACCTTTTATCAGCATTCTGTCTGGATTTGGTTTTGGAGCATTTCTGAAAAACTCCCCATAGCTGATGGATTGCTCTACTGCACTTTCAATGTCTTGCGTTTTATATCCTGTTAGCCAGGTAATCACTGTATTGACCTCATCCTGACGTCTTCCCTTTTTTGTCGCTTTGTTTACCAGCAATGGATAAATTTTTCCAAATTCCATCTGGTACACTTTTTCAATATTCATCGTTTCTTACTCCTCTTCGTCATTCCATACTTATATGTAGGCTAAAACTCATACATCGTACCATGTGAAAACAATCGTCCATCTGTTAATTCTATACACAAAATAATCGTATTTTCATCGTCAAAGTTATTTATGTCCATTATCAATCCATTTTGCAAAGGCTTCTTTCAATTTTCCAGCAATTACATGATTCTCTTTTTTCATGCGTAAATCTCAATAGTTCTCCATCCTCTTGCTTCAAATTCATTCTAAGGCTTTCATCCCAATTTGTCAAAATACCATCTTCTTTGCTTTTTTATTGCGAAAACATTGGGGAAATGATACAATTCAACCAAAGAATTTGGGAAAACAATAAAAGAAAGGAATGGCTGTATGGGAAGAGTTGTAGCAATTGCAGGTGGTGATTTATTATCTACCAGAAAACTGAATGTACATGCAATTACACTATCTAATAAAACCACTCCAAACGTTCTGTTTATAGGCACTGCCAGTCACGATGCAGAGGATATATTGATGCAATCACCAAAGAATATAACCAACTTAATTGTGAAGTAAAAAGTCTTTGTTTAGTTAGCGGGGATCAAAAAAACATCGATGCACTTTTATCCTGGGCTGATATTATCTATGTCGGTGGAGGGGATACAATTTTTTATGATGCAGATCTGGAAGCAATACAAATTAGATGAAAAGTTGCTGGAAATCTATGAAAAAGATTTCGCTGTATTAACGGGCATCAGTGCAGGTGCAATTTGCTGGTTTAATTGCGGATATAGTGATAGCGGATCATTCAAGAAGGAAATGACTGGAATTACTGTTGGGCGGATGGAATGTTAAATCTTTTTCATATGGTCTATTGCCCACACTACAATGAAGAAGGAAGGGATTCTTTTGATGAAATGTTAAGAGCAAAAATTTAGCAGGTTTGGCTATGGAAAATGATACTGCATTTGTAGTCAACAATGGAAAACCATATTTTATAAGAAGTAATCCGAATGCAAATGCATTCAAGATTCAATACAAAAATGGAACAATAGAAAAGCAAGCATTAAAATTTAAAGAGTAATACTCGTTTCTATGTTTTATGGAGATGAAAACAAAGCGGGGCTGTCATAACAGCCCCGTAAAAATTCACTCTATTACTGCGCCACCCGCAGCATACGATATCCAATCCCCACATGTGTCTGGATATATTTCGGCTGAGATGGATTTTCTTCAATCTTCTTTCTGAGCGTTGCCATAAACACCCGCAAAGAAGCTACATCATTGTCCCAGGCACTTCCCCAGATTTCTTTCGTAATATATGTATGAGTCAATACCTTTCCAACATTTTTTGAAAGCAAAATCAGAAGTTTATATTCCGTGGATGTCATATGCAGTTCCTGCCCCTTTAAATACACACAGCCGGACACATAATCAATCCGCAGGTCTCCATTGACAAATTCTTTTTCTTCCTGAGATGAGCTGGATTCCATATACTGAAGTCTTCGCAGGATCACACGCAGTCTTGCCAGAAGCTCCTCTACAGAAAACGGCTTGGTCAGATAGTCATCCGCACCTGCATCCAACGCCTCAATCTTATCCCTGTCTTCACTCCGCGCACTGATCACTATAATCGGCAGATTTGACCAGGAACGGATTTTTTGATCACTTCCACTCCATCCATGTCCGGAAGCCCCAGATCCAGAAGCATGATATCCGGTTTCTGAGACGCTGCTTCCAAAATTGCCTGAGCACCGTTGGCCGCCGTATGGAAACGGTAATCCTGTGTCTCTAATGTAGTTGTAATCAAGTTTCTTACTGCTGTATCATCTTCTACCGCTAAAATCAATGGTTTATTCATTCAAAGTAACCTCCTCTGCCTGCAGTGTAAATGTAAAAATCGTACCATGTGGAACATTATCTGCTACCTGAATCGTTCCCCCATGCGCCTGTATGATCGACTTACAGAGGAACAGCCCCAGTCCAAGACCTCTTCTGCTGTCTGCAACTTTACTGTCTGCAGTATAAAACATATCAAAAATCTTTTCTTTTGCACAATCCGCAATTCCTTTTCCATTATCTGCAATGAAATCGCGATCATCTGATTTTCTTTTCTTGCATAGATCTCTATTTTAGAGCCTTTCGGCGTATATTTCAATGCATTGTCCACAATATTAATAATAACCTGGATGATGAGACGGGAATCCATTTTTGCCAGAAGCAGCTCTTCCGAATGAATAAATTTCAATTCATAGTCCGAATGATCCCGGCTGATGTGTTTCAGCGCCCCCTCAATCACCTCATCCACCAATTCGATCTGCAGATTCAGATTCATAGTCCCGTCTTCCAGCCGCGTCACAGACAGAAGATTTTCCACCAGATTGATCAGCCACATGGAATCATCATAAATTCCTTTATAAAGCTGTTTTTGCTTCTCTTCACCAAGCGCTGACGCACTGTTCAGAAGAATCCCTGCATTTCCCGAAATACTCGTCAGAGGCGTCCGAAGATCATGAGAAATCGAACGCAGGAGATTTGCTCTTAACTGCTCATTCTTTGCCTGTGCAAGCGCTTCTTCCCGTTTTCTGTTATAGCCCTCTTTTTCCAATGCCAGTGCACATTCCCCTAAAATGGATAAAATCAGGTTCTGTTCATAGACATCCATCATCATCCCTTCCAGAGCAATTCCGATCACGCCATAGACCATGTCTTCGTTTCGGATTGCCAGATACAGGCAATGTGCATCCGGATACTGATCCATTCCTGTTCCTGCGCGTTTTCGATTCTCGAACACCCACTGCGCAGCCTGCCGTTCCCGCTGCTGCAAGTATAACATCTTGGCTGCACCAGGTTCTGCCATACAAAACCTGGGCTCAGAAAGTATTCCATCCTCTGCCCGATAATATATCACATTTTTTCCCATCATGCGCATCAGATGCCTTGCAGTCTCTTCAATCATCTCATCCGCATTCTTCGCCTTCTGGAGCATCTGATTCGTCTCCAACAGGATGCGGGTACGTAAAGCCATCTGCTCAGCCCGATACCCCTGCTTACGGATTTGTATGGTCAAATTACTGACGATCACGGCTGCAATAAACACAGTCACAAATGTCACTGGATACCCGTAATCATACGAAGAAAACGTAAATCGTGGCTCTGTAAACAAAAAATTAAACAACAACACACTGAGCAGCGAATAGCATACGCTCCATCCTCTGTTGACCGTAATGATTGCAATGATCAGAACCCCTAAAATGTATACAATAATGATATTTTCTTCTGAAAATCCAAGATACCGGAATAAATATCCAATTCCAGTTGCTATAAAAAGGATCCCTGTCATTACCAGCAGCCCTTTTAAAAATCTTTCCCAGATTTTCATCTGTTCCTGTTTCATATCTTCGCTCCCATATTTTTCACTTCCTGTCAAATTTAACACTTCATATCTAAAAACTGCATGAAAACTTTTTTGGTTCCATTAAAATCTTATAAAGATTCTTTCTCTGCTACACTAGTATATTTAAATATGAAGACAATATCAACACATTATGACAGATAAAAATAAAAAACGGTCATGCCGAATATAACATGACCGCTGTATACTATATTATGACAGAAAAAAATATTGTGCTGTCCCTTTTCCTATTCTTCGATAACTCCGCCATTTTGCTTCGATCAGACCATTGATATACGCACTTCCCAGCGCCCGGTCAAAAAGACCATATCCCGGCTTTCCGCTCTCTCCCCAGATCATGCGTCCATGATCCGGACGGAAATATCCTTCAAATCCCGTTTCAACTAGCGCCTTCACGATCGCATTCATATCCAGAGAACCTTTTTGCGTCAAGTGACCTGACTCTTCAAACGATGTGTCCGGAAGAATCTTCACATTCCTGATATGCATAAAGCCGATACGCCCCATTGCGGAATATTTACGCACCATTGCAGGGATATCATTGTCAGGGGAGCTTCCAAGCGAACCTGTGCAAAGACACAGACTGTTTGCCGGGCTGTCCACGATCGACAGATAACGATCAATATTTTTCTCACATGTAATCACCCTCGGCAATCCAAAAATCGGATACGGAGGATCATCCGGATGTAATGCCATCACGACATCGCATTCTTCTGCCACAGGGATCACCCGTTTCAGAAAATATTCAATATTCGCCCACAGCCCTTCTTCTCCAAGCTCTCCATATGCCCGGATCAATTCACGCACCTCATCCTGTGTGTAGCTGGCATCCCAGCCAGGCAGATGGATATCATCTTTCAGTGGATCCAGCCCTTTCAGCTGATCCCAGTACATCACAAGACTGGTAGATCCATCCTCAGCTTCTTTATCCAACTGGGTTCGCGTCCAGTCAAAAACCGGCATAAAGTTGTAGCAGATCACCTTTACACCCGCCTGGCCCAGCCGCCGCACCGTCTCCCGGTAGTTGTCGATATACGCGTCCCGTCCGGGCAGGCCCAGCTTGATGTCCTCATGGACATTGACGCTCTCAATGACCTCCATCTCCAGGCCAGCGGCATTGACTTCCTCTTTGAGGGCTGAGATGCGCTCCGTGGGCCAGAGCGCGCCGGCGGCAGATCCATCAGGGAGGTGACCACGCCGCTCATGTTGGGGATTTGCTTGATGTATCGCAGCGGTATGGGATCCAGTTGGCTCCCATACCAGCGAAATGTCATCTTCAAGGCTGTTTCCTCCTTACGCTTCCCGCCCTGCTGCCGTCTGAAGGCGGAACAGAATCCTCTATTTCTGTTATGGCTGTTTACATGCACAATTGCGGTGCAGGGTGGCCCGCACCGCCCCCGGGCCGGCCAGCATGTCCCGGAACATCTCTTCTGTCCTCTCCCCCAGGCCTGCTGCATACAGATCAACCCCAAAGAGGGCTGCATTGGACAGGATGGGGCGGAGCTGTCCTGCCAGGGAATCGGGCCGGCCCACTTCAATTCCCTTCAGGTGGGCCTGGAGCTGGG
>ENA-OQBJ01000347-OQBJ01000347.1-human-gut-metagenome-genome-assembly--contig:-NODE-347-length-24703-cov-2.457194_pt1 | contig 24703 bp, 28 predicted proteins | sample MGYA00242743_ERZ504545 | MGnify/ENA primary metagenome ERZ504545 (study PRJEB26092, sample SAMD00036252) | human gut metagenome | host: Homo sapiens | study: EMG produced TPA metagenomics assembly of...
CAAAACCGGCTGCACATCTGCCACATGATCCAGCTTTTTAATCTGTTCGATCACATCATCTGTTGTATATTTGGTCGCTTCCTCTTCGTTGCTGGTGTCCCCCATATAGAAACCGCCCATCTGGAAGAACCTTTTCCTGTCACTGTCAGACTTGTAACACCTCCGGATTGCTCAATTTCCTGATACATCGATTCCTGAAGTCCAAGACCCAGCGAGATCATGACTACGATAGATGCAGTACCAATGACGACACCCAGCACTGTCAAAAACGTCCGAAGCTTTCTTCGTTTCAGACTGTTGCTACTCATCCTCAGTAAATCGATCCACCTCATTCAGCAAGTCCTCCTCTTCCAAAGCCGCCATTTTTTTCTTCTTATGTCTGAGCAGCAGCACAACTGTAACAATTCCTGCCACCACAACAACCGCGATCACGATCGGAACAACCGGAAGTCCTTTTTCCGGTGCTTCTGCCTCCACCGGCATCATATCCGCAGGATTCTGTGCAGGTGTTACTGTCAGAGGAAATTCTTTCTCCATACTCGCACTCTTTCCGGCTTCATCTTCATAAGAAATCACGACTTTACACTTTTTCGTCTCATCCATCTCCTGATTTGCTGTTACGATTCCGTCAATAGAACCTGTTGCCCCCGGCTCTATATTTCCTACAAATACTTCTTTTCCTGTCAGACCTTCCCCTTCAAATTTGGCTTTTACATTGTAAAGCTTGATTCGTCCGGTATTGTAAAGACTGCAGGTAATATTTGCTTCTTCTCCAACAGCAACGGATTCCGGTGCCACTTCAATGTCACTCAATTCAAATCTGGCTGCCTGCTTTACCGGGATTGCCAGACTGGAAGCACTTTCAAACTGTGTGGCATTGCCGTCCTCATATTTCATGGACATCGCAATACTATATGGTTTCTGAACCAGATCTGCTCTTGCATTCAGATCAATGGAAATATCTTTTGTCCCTCCTGCCGGGATTCCATCCAGATAAATCGAGCTGGAACCGGATGCAGGCAAAAATGCCGGCGCCTCTGCTGCTGCGTCTGTTCCGGAAGCCGGTGCCTGAAGATCAAACAGCATATTGGAAACCGCTGTCGTGGAAGATGTATTCTTCAAATGAATGATCAGTTTAAAGTTGCTTCCCGCATTGACATCGCCCGGATCTGTATTAAACCCTGTCACGATCACTCGCGGTACTGAAGCAGTAGAAGTTCCACCGCCACTTCCTCCTCCGGAGATGATCGGATCCGTGTTTGTCACTCCACCAGCCAGACTTTCCCCGCCGCCCTGTGGCTCCTGCGGTGTTTCCGGCTGTGCATTGTTATTGTTATTATTGTCATCTGGTTTTTCCTCCGGCTTTGCCGTTGTCTTCGCAAAGATGTACGGTGTACTCTGGAATTGGTTCTCACCATCATCATAAGTCACTGTAAACGCCAGTTTGTATGATTTTGTCTCCACATCATCGCGTACCTTTAAATCTTTCCAGACTGCTTCTGCGTACTGTCCCGCCGGGATTGTTCCCAGCTCCAGTTCGTTGTTCATATCGGCGATTTCAAACGGCCAGCTCGCCCCATCATCAAGTACCGGAGAAATCTTTACATTCCCCGCATCCTGTGTTCCCTTGTTCCAGACCCGAATCAACAGTTCACTTGTCTCTCCTGCTGCATACTGTGGTGTTGTCTGTCCGTTTCCGAGTGTCAGTCGTATCGTGGGAATCGCCTGCTCTCTTGCCAGTGCACTCATCGGAAGCAGCATTGCCGCCACCAGTGCAAAACTTACGATCACTCCCATTGCCTGTTTCCATCGTCTCATTGCTCATTTCCTCCCTGCTCTGCATGTTCCCCTGCTTTTTTTCTATTGTCTTCTACTTTGACGATTTTCCCGTCTATAATATGGAAGATGCGATCTGCATATCCCGCAAGATGATCATCATGGGTTACCATGACCAGTGTTTTCTTCTGCTCTCTGACCACCTGCTGCATCAGCGCCATGACTTCCCGGGATGTACGGGAATCCAGATTTCCTGTCGGCTCATCTGCAAAAATGATCTTCGGATCTACCACCAGTGCTCTTGCCACACCGACTCTCTGCTGCTGTCCTCCGGACATCTGGTTTGGCAGATGCTTTTTATGCTTTTTCAGCTTGACCAGATCCAGCATCTTATCCGCTTTTTTCAGGCGTTGGGCTTTCGGCACACCGCGGAAACTCAAAGGAAGCGCCACATTTTCCAGCGCATTCATACTGCCTAAAAGCTGAAAAGACTGAAAGATAAATCCTACTTTTTCTCTCCTGAATCTGACAAGCTGATCTTCTTTTAAATTCTCAATATGCTGTCCGTCTATAATGACTTCTCCTTTTGTGGGTTTTTCCAGACCTGCCAGCATATTCAGCATCGTCGATTTTCCTGAGCCGGAAGTACCTACAATGGCACAGAATTCACCCTCATAAATCTCCAGACTGACTCCGTTGAGTGCTCGCACTGCAGAATCTCCAAGCTTATACAATTTGTATAAATTCTTTACTTCAATGATCTTTTTCACACCATACCTCCTCCCAATGCACTACATTATATAAAAGAATTTAAAAATTTCTGCTTGGTAATTATATTAAATTTTCTTAAGATTGTAATAAAAAAGCTTGTCTGTTGACTGTTTCAATCAACCTTTACAATACCTCTCCGCTTTTATTCATTGACATATATCTAATATTTTAAGAAAGGGTGTGATCTGTATGTACCGTACCCTCTTTCAAAATCGAAACTATGTAAAACTTTTGTCTGCCAATATGATCAATCGTCTTGGTGACGGGATTGATTCGATTGCATTCACATGGCTGACCTATGCTCTGACGAAAAATGCCAGTCTTTCTGCCATTGTGTTTGCAGCCAATGTCCTTCCTACTGTTTTATTCCAGCCACTGGCCGCTCCATTTGTGGACAGGATGCAAAAACAAAAGGTTATGGTGTGGTCTGATCTCCTTCGCGGACTCTCTCTTTCAGGATTTTTGCTGCTGTTTCTGACAGATTTCTACAGCCATGGATGTTTGTTGCATTTACCTTTCTCTTTAATAGTATCGAGGCATTTCGCATTCCCGCCGGAGTTTCTTATCTGCCAAAAGTGCTTGCCAACGAAGAGCTTGACGAGGGCATCAACTTCAATCAGATCAGTTCTCAGGTCTGTATGATCGCAGGAACTGCTGCAGGAGGAGTTCTTGTGGCCATAGCCCCCGGCCTTGCCATCGGTCTGGATCTGCTGAGTTTTTTCCTTTCTGCATGCCTGATTGGTGCGATGAAGGTAGAAGAACATCTGGATATGCTATTACGCAACGTAATTACTGGGAGAATCTAAAAGGAGGCGTTCTTTATTTTGCAAAAACAAGTTGTTTCTTCTGTTTGTCAGCGGAGCTTGTTATGCAATGCACTTGCACGATCCTTTCCTCCCTTTCGGCCGCCTACATCAGCGGAACCTTGAATAAATCCTCAGAATACCTTGCCCGCGCCGCCGGATTTTTTAATTCTGCCGGAAGTGCCATCATGCCGGTTCTCTCTTTTCTGCTTGCGGGAATTGTACATTATATAAAAATCCCCATGATCTTTCTTGGAACAGGGATCTTTTCTCTTCTGCTCCTTTTCCTTTTCAAGATCAGCAGATGCGGAGACTTTTTTGACCGGGAAATATCAAAACTCAAATAAGAATATTTAGATTAGAAAGGAATACTTTTAACCATGAACAAACTGACACCTGATTTATACGCAGAAGCATTTGGAATTTTAACACGAAAACTTTTAAAGGATAACTGTCTCGCGATGCGTAACAGCATTCTCGCAAAGCGGCCGGAAAAAGAACTGATCACAGAGCTTTTCCAACCTTTGCTGGAAATGATGGCAGCTTCCGAATCGCTCACACCGAATCTCTCAAATCCACTTTATACACAGCTTACACCGCCAGATGAGGGGAATGTTCCTACTTTTTTCATTCGTGATTTCTTTTACATCTACTATGATATCATGGAGCACGGCGTCTCTTTTGATGATATCTGCAGGCATTTTGAAGATGATCACGGCGCAAAATGGACCGCTTCCATCCTTCATCTTGAAGAAACGCCTTCCGATCCGGTATCCTGTGTCCTGAAAAGTTCTCTGGATGCTCCTGAAAAACTTGCCATGCTGCAAATTTTATTAGATGGAAAGACCTGGATAGAAGAATGTCTTTTCCTGTTAAAACAAATCGCCGCCGCTATTGAGCCGATTTTTAACAAATATCATTCTCTTTACACATACTGCGATACTCTGGTTTCCTCCAAAGACTGCCAGAAAATCCTGCTTCGCAGAATAGGAACGACACTCCCGCAGGACACCTGCATCCTCCTTGTCTTTCCTTTTGTAACATGGCCGATTTTTATATTTCTTTTGCTGCTAAAACACAATGTTCCAATATTCTCCGTCTGGGTATTCTGTTCTGTGCGATTGACTTTTTTCTTCCAGAAGACTTTACACTCGATCAGATCAGCGAACATCTGAAAATGCTCTCAGATCCTACCAAACTGGCAATTCTGGCAATTCTAAAAAAAGAACCCACTTACCAGAGTGATCTGGCAAAAAGGCTCTCTTTGACAACTGCGACCATTTCGCATCATATGAATCAGCTGTATCTGAATGGTTTTGTATGCCATGAAGTCCGCAATAACAAGCTGTACTATTTCTATCAGTCAGATATGGCAGAACATACGGTAAACCAGCTTTTTCAGTATCTGGATTCCTGACATTCCTACTCAATCTGCCAGTCGATCGGTGTCACCCCATGTTCTTCCAGAAACTGATTGGTCTGGCTAAACGGCCTGCTTCCGAAAAATCCTCTGTATGCAGACAGGGGACTCGGATGCGGCGCCTCAAGGATCAAATGCTTCGGATTGTTCAGCATCCGTTTTTGCGCTGTGCCGGCGCTCCCCACAGAATAAACACGATCGGCCGATCCTGTGCGTTGACTGCCATAATCGCTGCATCTGTAAATTCCTCCCAGCCGATCCCTCTGTGGGAATTTGCCTCATGCGCCCGCACCGTCAGCACCGTATTGAGCATCAGTACTCCCTGCTCGGCCCATTTTGTCAGACACCCGTGGTTCGGAATGGTACAGCCCAAATCATCCTGCAGCTCTTTATAAATATTAACCAGAGACGGAGGAACCTGCACTCCCTTTTTCACCGAGAAGCACAACCCATGCGCCTGATTAAAATTGTGATACGGGTCCTGCCCGAGAATCACTACCTTCACATCTTTTAAAGGTGTCAGATGAAACGCATTGAAAATATCATTCGCCGGCGGAAAAATCTGTCTGGTCCGATACTCCTCATTGACCGTATTAAATAATGTTTTATAATAAGGTTTTTTAAATTCCCCCTTTAATGCTTCATACCAGTCTCCATTGATTCCAGACATGATGTTCACTTCCTCTCTTTTGTTTTATATTAGTCTGACGGAAATCCCCTGCTCCCTCAAATATTCTTTGACCTGCCGGATCTCCAGTTCCTTATAGTGGAACAATGATGCCGCCAGTGCTGCGTCTGCGCCGCCGTCTGTCAGCGCCTCTTTGAAATGCTCCACGGTCCCCGCACCGCCGGATGCAATCACCGGAATGGACACGCTCTCTGCCACCGCTTTGGTCAGCTCCAAATCGTATCCTGCTTTTGTCCCGTCACAGTCCATACTTGTAAGAAGAATTTCTCCTGCGCCCAGACTTTCCACCTTTTTCGCCCATTCAATGGCATCGATCCCGACATCCACGCGTCCGCCGTTCTTATAAATATTCCAGCCGCTTCTATCCTCTCTCTTTCTGGCATCGATCGCCACCACTACACACTGGCTGCCAAATTTATCCGCTGCATCCCGGATCAGCTGCGGATTGGCGATCGCAGAAGAATTAATGGAAATCTTGTCTGCCCCCTCGCGAAGCAGTGCTTTAAAATCTTCCACTGTGCGGATTCCCCCGCCGACTGTAAACGGAATAAACACACACTTTGCCACTTCCCGTACCATATCGATCACTGTCCCGCGCCCGTCAGAAGATGCGGTAATATCCAGAAACACAAGTTCATCTGCACCTGCCGCGTCATACGCTTTCGCAATCTCTACCGGATCCCCGGCATCCTTTAAATCCACAAAATTCACGCCTTTTACAACTCGTCCGTTATTTACATCCAGACATGGGATAATTCTCTTCGTAAACATCGCCTCTTCCCCCTTACAGTTCTGTAAAATTTTTCAGGATCTTCAGACCTGTCTCACCGCTTTTTTCCGGATGAAACTGACAGGCAAATACATTTTCTTTTTCCACGGAAGCATGGATATGTACCCCATATTCGGCAGAAGCTTTCACGATCGACTCTTCTTCTGCTTCCAGGTAATAAGAGTGCACAAAATAAACATATGCGCCCTCTTCGATTCCCTGAAACAGCTTTCCATTATGCGCAAAATGCAGAGAATTCCATCCCATATGAGGAATCTTCAATCCTTTTTTTGCCGGAATCTTCTTCACTTCCCCTTTTAAAACCCCAAGGCCTTTCACTCCCAAAGCTTCATCACTCTTTTCAAACAAGAGCTGAAGACCAAGACAGATTCCAAGAAACGGGATTTTTCTTCTTACAGCTTCGCGGATCACTTCATCCAGTCCGGTTTTTTCAAGCTGTGCCATCGCGTTGCCAAACGCGCCGACACCGGGAAGTATGATCCTTTCGGCATTTAAAATCGTATCTGCATCATCTGTGATCACGACCTCCTGTCCGAGAGAGAGCAGTGCTTTTTCTACACTTTTGATATTTCCTGCGCCATAATCGATAATTACTGTCATGTATGTGCTCCTTTCATCTGAACGTTCTTTCCTATGAAAAAAGGCATACAAAACACCTCCTGTTTCCAGTTGGCACGTTGTATGCCTGCATTTGCAGATTATTTTATCGCATTTTGTTCTTCATGTAAAGCTGATTTCCCGTCCAGCTCAAACCAGAATTCCACACCATTGTCAAAGTTTCTGACCCCGTATTTCTGATGGAAGGACTCCATGATTGCTTTGACGATCGACAGTCCGATTCCGTTACCGCCATACTCTCTGGTATGTGCTTTGTCTACTTTGTAGAACTTGTCCCACAACTTTGCAAGATCCTCCTGAGGGATCGGATGACCACTGTTGAACACCGTCACCCGAACAATGTCATCTTTTGACAGGACACGGACTTCGATTCTGCGCTCATTGTCCACATGGTGGATCGCATTGGTGAGATAATTGCGGATCACCTGCTCTGTTTTGAACTCATCTGCCCACACATAGACCGGACTCTCACTGATAAAATCAATCTTCGCATCCGCCTGCTGGATCAGGATCTCGCAGCTCTGGATCACACCCTGGATCAGTTTGGACACATCAAAACGTTCAAATGTAACTTCATCATTTCCAAACTCAAGCTGATTCAGCGTCAGAAGATTCTTGACCATGAGATTCATCTTGGAAGCTTCATCCATGATCACATCACAATAAAACTCCCTGCTTTCCGGATCATCACTGACGCCTCTTTCAATCCTTCTGCATATCCCTGGATTAAAGCAATCGGTGTTTTTAACTCATGAGAAACATTGCCCAGAAATTCATTCCGCATATCTTCCATTTTTTCTTTCTTCTCAATATCCTTCATCAGCTCATTATTAGCGCGCTTCAGTTCCGAAACTGTCTTCTCCAGACGCTCGGACATAATATTGAAATTATTCCCGAGCGTTCCGATCTCATCTTCTCCGCCTCCGTTGTACCTTGCGTCAAAATCCAGCTCTGACATCCGTCTGGAAAGGGAAGCAAGCTCTGTGATCGGCTCTGTGATCTTTCTCGCAAACAAAGATACCAGAATTCCTCCCAGCACCAGTGCCGCAATTCCGACATAGACCAGCAGCTTGTTTGCAAGCGCCGTGCTCTCCCAGATACTGTCCAATGGACTCCTCAGAATAAAGATCGCTCCTTTAGAATAGGTTCCCCACATTTCCAGATAGTCAATTCCTGCTACCGGATCTCTGATCTTTCGTATTTCATAGTTGTCCGTACTTTTCAGAAGCTCTCCTTCATCCTGATTCTGATTAAATACATATCCGCGCAGCTGGCTGACAAGCTGTTCCTGATCTCCTCTCGGCGAGAAAATCACCTGATTATCCTGTAAGACAAGCATGGATATATTCGTACGCTCCATCACTTTCCACGCGCGCTCATCTTCCTTATTTCCCTGTGCCAGTGCCGTTCCTACTGTCTTATGCACTTCCAGAAGGTCCCTCTCCTTATGCATGATGTAGTATGTCTCCAGACACTTGGAATATACGAGAAACATCATGACCAGAATAAAAATGATCAGTCCGCTGAATACTACGGTCATCTGCCTTTTGATCGAATGTTTCATTACTCTACCTCAAACTTATAGCCCATCCCCCAGATGGTCTTGATATATTCGCCCTTGTCCCCCAGCTTGCTCCTGAGTTTTTGACATGGGTATCAATCGTTCTGGCATCCCCGAAATAGTCGTAATTCCACACATTATTCAGAATCTTTTCTCTGGAAAGTGCAATTCCCTGATTCTCGATAAAATATGTCAAAAGCTCGAACTCTTTAAAACTCAGATCTACCGGTGATCCATCACTCATCACTGTATGTGCCGCTTTGTCCACCACGATTCCGCCGGCTGAAATCTCATCTGTGTTTCCGTTTCCCTGCGTCCTTCGAAGGATTGCTTCTACTCTGGCTACCAGGATTTTCGGACTGAACGGCTTGGAAATATATTCGTCCACTCCCAGATCAAATCCCTGCAGCTCATCCCGCTCTTCCGATCTTGCCGTCAGCATGATGATCGGCACCTTTGAATGCATACGGATCTCCCGACAAACCTGCCATCCATCCATCTTCGGCATCATCACATCTAAAATGATCAGCGCAATATCTTTATCCTCATAAAAATAGTCCATTGCCTCCATGCCGTCTGCGGCCTCTAACACGGTATATCCCTGCCTCACAAGAAAATCCTTTACCAGCTTTCTCATCCTGCTCTCATCATCTACTACTAAAATTTTCGTCTTATCCATCTTTTCCTCACTCCTCATCTTGCCACTCTTTGTTACTGTGAACAGCAACCACTCTTTAGCTTCATCATATCAAAGATTTATGTCCGTACTGTGAAATTTCTGAATTTATTCTACACTCTTTAATGACTCCACCATATCAATCTTTTTGAGTTTAAAATACATGACAAGATTTACAAATACAGAAAATGCAAGTGTAATCAGAAAACTGTATCCATAACTGGACATTTCAATACTACGTCCGAACATCGCGGAATCTACTTCTACTGTCACGATCACAAACCGGTGAAGGATACTTCCGAGAATCATACCGCAACGCCGCCAATCACAGTCAATATCATATTTTCCCTGTATACATATGCCGATACTTCATTATCATAGATCCAAGTACCTTCAATGTTGCCAGTTCTCTTCTTCTCTCTGTAATGTTGATACTGTTGAGGTTATACAATACGACAAATGCCAGAAGCCCTGCCGAAATAGCCAGCACTGCCATTACAATATCCAGACTTCCAAGCATGTCATCCAGCTGATCTTCAATGGAATCTGTATAGCTGATATTCAGTGCTCCTTCTCCTTTCAAGATATCCTCTCCCAAAATCTCCAGCTGATCTTCATATCCTTTTTTCATCTGGAAATACACACTGTTATACTGCGGCTCTTCCCCATACAAAGACTGGTATATTTCAGGACTCATATACAGATAGTGCCCGATATAATTTTCGCAGATCTTTCCGACCTTTACTTTGACATCTTCTTTTCCTGTCTGGCAGAGCGTGATCGTATCCCCTTCCTTTACTTCCAGAAGTTTCGCTGTCTTCTCTGTAAGGATTACCCCTTCCGTCTCCAGATCATACTGTGTATAAGATCTGCGATCACGAAATACTACCATTTCTTGAAAGTCCTGCAGATCTTCCGGAACATTCAGATATACTTCCTGTTCTTCGTTCCCATGTTTTACCTTCATCTGACCAAGATATCCCACCGCAGTCTTATCTACCTGATCATTCCAGTACAACTCCTGTTCCACATTATTCTGCTCCTGCTTACTGGCGCTGGTATTTAAAATAATATTGGCATCATAGAGCTGAAGTTCATGATACTGAAGCTTCGCAATATCAACAATAGAATCCCGCAGGCCAAATCCCACTAAAAGCAGAGCCATACACCCGCCAATTCCAAACACTGTCATAAAAAACCGCTTCTTATAACGCAGCAGATTCCGGATTGTTGCCTTCCAGATAAAATTGAACTGGCTCCACAAGGATGGAATCTTCTCCAGAAATACTCGTTTTCCTTTTTTCGGGGCAGGCGGACGCATCAATTCCGCAGCCTGTTCTCTCAATTCTTTATAGCAAGAGAACAATGTAGCTCCCATCGTACACAACAGAGCCGTCAGTGACGCTGAAACTCCATAATAAAGGTTATATGGAATCACAGCCGTATTCATATGAGGATACATAATTCCATAAGCTGTCACAATAATATAAGGAAGGATTTTTTCTCCAACCAGCACACCGGACACACAGCCTCCCACTGTCGCCCAGAATGCATATCCCAAATATTTTCCGGCAATGGAGCGCCTGGAATATCCCAGCGCTTTGAGTGTTCCGATCTGAGTCCTCTGCTCTTCCACCATACGCGTCATAGAAGTCAGACTGATCAACGCCGCAACTAAAAAGAATAAAACAGGAAATACTCTCCCGATGGCCCGCATTCGGTCGGCATTCTCTCCGTAGCCACTGTACTCTGTCAGATCTTCCCTGTCATTTACATACCACTTTCCCTGTTCCAGGCTTGTCTTTTGCTGCTCGATCTGCTGTTGGATCTGAGGTGTTGCAATTTCCATCGCCTCCGGCGGAACTTCTGCCAGTAATTCTGCCTGCTTCTGATCCATCTGCTGCATCAGCTCTTCCCGACGGATATCCTCACGCTCCGACTGGATCGCTTCCACTTTCTTTTTCGTCTCATCCACCAGGTTATCATACTCTTTTGTAAAAGCAGTCTCTTCTTTTGCGCCTTTCACCTGAATTGAAATTTCTGTATACGCATCCATCTGAAAGCTTTCCGAAAGTACCGATATAAAACCACTGACACTTCCGTTTCCGATCATACTGCTTCCTCTGGAAAAGGAAATGTACTCCGGACTGCTCACACTTCCCACGATCTGAAAGGTGCTCTGTATCAGTTCTTCTGTCACTTCCGTATCCTCATCCTTCAGAAATGTGATCTTATCTCCGATCTGATATCCGCTGGATGCCAGAAAATCTGCATCTGCCACGCACTCGTCCGCTTTCTCGGGCATACGCCCCTTTTCTACCTTCAGCTCATTTATCCCATCCTGAGAGGAAAAAATATGTACGACCTTCTGACTGCCGTCCACATCACATAAGGCATCCATGGAATAGACAGGCTGTGCCTGTTCCACTCCCTTGACCTCCCGTATCGCCTGCAAGTCATCCGCTGTCAGCCCCATCGTACTGACTACCTGCAGATCCATCAGCTTACTTTTGTCAAAATACGCGTCTCCCGATAAGCGCATATCCGGTTCCGCTGCCCGGATTCCCGAAAAAAACGCAGTTCCTATGGCAACAATGAAAAAAATGGAGAGAAATCTTCCGAAGCTCTTTCGTATTTCCATATAAAAATCTTTTCGCAGTGCTTTTTTTCTCATCTCATCCCCCTACCACTCAATCTCATCTATGGATATCGGATTCTCGTTTACTTTCATACTGGATACTTTTCCGTTTTTGATCTTGATCAGACGATCGGCCATCGGTGCCAGTGCCGAGTTATGTGTGATCACGATCACGGTCATTCCCTTTTCCCTGCACATCTCCTGCAAAAGCTTCAGGATCGCCTTTCCGGTATTATAATCCAGCGCTCCGGTCGGCTCATCACACAGAAGAAGCTTTGGATTTTTAGCCAGAGCTCTTGCGATAGAAACTCTCTGCTGCTCTCCCCCGGAAAGCTGTGCCGGAAATTGTCCATTCGCTCCTCCAGTCCGACTTCTTTTAATACTGCTCTTGCATCCAGCGGATTTCGGCAGATCTGAAGCGCCATCTCTACATTCTCCAGAGCAGTCAGATTCGGGATCAGATTATAAAACTGAAACACAAACCCGATATCGTCCCGCCGGTATCCCGTCAGCTGCCTCTCACTGTACTTTGTAATATCCTGACCGTCCACTGTGATCCGACCGCCACTGGCAGTATCCATCCCGCCAAGTATATTCAAAACCGTCGTCTTTCCTGCCCCACTTGGGCCTACAATCACTACAAATTCACCTTTTTGTATCGAGAAATCGATTCCGTCTACTGCCCGGATCTCCACTTCTCCCATATGATAAATCTTTGTAATATTTTCCAACTTTACAAATGTGTCCATACATTACCCATCCTTTCCGCTTTATTATAGCATGAGGCAAAAAAAGAAACAGTTCTTTTTTTATGAACTGTTTCTGAAAATTCAATAAATTTCGTCGATATTCCACTCGTCGTTGTGCCATTTGATCCGCGCTCTGCGGCGTTTTTCCGCTTCCAGTTTGCGCCTGCGGATCCGCCGTATCTGCAGGACTCTTAAGTAAAAGACAAAGCCCGCTGACAAAAGTACCACTCCGACACAAACAGGCAGTATGATCTTCCACATTGCGAGTTTCTTTTCATAAACGATAGAAATCGTATGTGCCCCCTGTACGGATTTCAAAGTATATTTGCTTTGATACTTTTCCAGATCAATCTCTTTTTTATCAATCTTGACGGAAGCGATCCTGCATCCTTCTTTCTCCGGATACTCTGCATCAAATGCTTCTCCGCGCAGCACTGTTTTCCTGGAAACTGACGGCTTGTCCTCCCAACCTGAACCTTTACTTCAACCTCATACTGGTAAGGCACTTCCATCCTGTACAATCTGACCTTCTTTGTCCCGTCAGATAATGTGACATTCACAACCGCCAGAAAGACTCCCGGATCTAACTCGCAGATTGATTCCGCTCATCACTGGTGACATTATCCTCAAACTGAAAATCCAGCTTTTCATAATACAGCAGTTCCTTTTCAGAAAGAGAGTATACATTCAGAAAATCACCATTTCCCGAGAACAGTGTCAGAGGAAAATTCAAAACATAATCTTCTGTCACGCACAGATCCTGATAATTTCCATCCCCTGCATAACCGCCCAGATCTCCCAGATCTTCTGTGACCTGAAACTCATTATTTAAAATCTTAAACTGATATCCTCCATCTGCATTTGTCTGGATCACATACCTGTCATTTGCCGAATCATAACCGATTCCCAGGATATTATAGGAATCGGTCACTTTCACCTTGCGCTTGAATTTCAGTGTATCTGCATCCATGATAAAAAGACATCCTCTGTTTTCCTTCTGATAACTGGTATAAAGACTGACCGCGATCTCATTGGTATTCGGATTATATGCCATTCCATTGGCATGTTCATAATCTGTCTCCTGTACCTGCATTGCAAGGGAATACTGCTCGACCGGATTGCCGTTTTTATCCTTGTCATTGCGATAGTATGCCTTTACAATATCCGGCTGTCCACTTCCATCCAGCACGTTTTCCAGACAAACGATGTAATCGTCTGTCGCACATATGGACTGTACTACTCCATGTTCTGTTTCGATCGACTCTTCCTTCACCATCTTCCAGGACAGATTTTGAAACGCCTGCGGTGATGCAATCTGAGCTTGTACTGTAAACGGGCAGAGCACAGACAACAGCAGTCCTGTCAGAATGCCAAACGTCCATGCCTTCTTTCTCACAGCACCAGTTCCTCCCACTTGTCACCTGCCCCGAACGTGCAGTGAAACCGTTTCGGAAGATCACCGGTTCCAAGCAGATAATTCTGATACTTCATGATCAAATCTACTGCCACAGGGATTGCACCCTCATACAATTTATTCAATAACAGACAGTATTCCCTGCATTTTGGATTCGGTTCTTCACTCATCACCAGCCCATGGAACTTGTCATACTGTCCTGCTGTCTTCATTGCTCCGAACAACAGGTTTCTCTTTGTTTTTCCCGGTGCATACAACGCTTTATGGCACAACTGCATCCCTTTCAGTGCTTTTCTCGCCTGCTGGGCAGTCACATGATCAAAAAACGGCGCGACTACCTTTGCATTTTTCTCAGTAGCGTGAATATGCTCCGTCTGCCTGTAAGTCAAAGGATCAAATTTGTCCTCTGTCAGCAGATAACGATCAAACTCCATCTCAATCTCTGAATGACCGATTCCACTTTTCTGAATCATCTTTTCTACGTAAGGATGACACTCACTGTCCAGCGCAAAATGGCAGATAAAGCCATAGATATAAGCCCTGCTCATGGTTTTGTCATCTGCATCGGCGATTACCTTTTTCGCCCTTTCAAAGAACAAATCCGCCATCTGCTTATGCATTCCATATCCCTGTCCGCTCACAGAATTGGGAATCAGCGCTCTATAATAAAACAAAATATCCGGTCCGTGCAGACCGATGTCAAATAATTCTCTGTTTGTCTCCATTGCCGTCCGGATTCTTCTCGGAAGTGCATCCAGAACATCTTTTCCAAATCGATAATGTGTATACGTTGTCGGCATATGCTCTCCCCTTTCTTCAATCAAAACTCCCGCTGCTTTTGTTTTTTCAAAACCTATTTTATATCTTATCACAATTTTCCAGAAAATAAACGAAAAATCCAAATCTGTTACAAGTTTCCCCTTGACTTTTTATCAGATTCTCCTATATTATAAGTAGAACGGTGATAAACCGTATGATTCAGGGCTTGTACTGGTTTCGACAGGGGTCTTGAAGATGGAGAAGCTATCCGCAGGCAGATGCGTCAAATCGCAAACTTAAAATTAAACGCAGACGAAAATTACGCGTTAGCAGCCTAGTTGCTGCTTGTCAGCCTCAGGGCACTCACACCTTGAGAATCTGGCATCGACTTTTGTGAGAAACGATGGCAGCAAAGCTTTGAGCTGTCAGGCGTATCATGAAGCTACCGAAGCTGTAAGGATGTCCGTTTTCGTGCAGTCGGGGGAATCGAAAAGAACTGACTATGATAGTAGAAGTACATGGGATAGGCTTTTGGACGCGGGTTCGACTCCCGCCAGGTCCATTTTATAGGGAATCGCGAGAAATCGTAGATTCCCTTTTTTATTGGCTTTATCGGATATACTATTTTATAAAAAATATAATATTTTATAATTTGTGTTGCATTTTACACTGATATGCAACACGAAAGATGATACAATATTCACCCTCAGAGAACGATCTCCGAGGGGATTTTTATTAAATAGATGTGGTCTCTTTACTGTAAATTACCGACATGAGCCTTGCATACCATGGCGCTTTAGGACTCCACTTGTAACACGGCATGTCCTTACCATTGTTGTCCTTGTAAATCTGCTGGATGATTTTTAATTCGTCTGGATGACCCAATGTTATTACTTTTGACCGTCAAAATAATACACTGCACCTTTTCCCTCTACTGTAAATAAACATTTCATCTCTTCTTCTCCTTCCTGTTCGATTCCTGTATTCTGGTTATTTTTTTGTTCGCTGCATGCAGACGCTCTACTGTCGATTGCCTTTGCAATCGGCTCCGCAATTCCTTTTGTGCCTAAACTACGATACCGTGCTACATCATCTGTGCCGGTGCAAAATAATGTCTCTACGATCATGCCAGGCATATTAGATGCATTCAGATCATGGTATCCCGAACTGTACTTTACACCACGGTTAGTAAATCCTTTTCCTGCAAAATTATTACAGATGTTGCTTGCGATCGTGTTCATGGTCTGGTTAGATGCATCATATAACCACACCTCTGTGCCCCCTGCTGATGCCGCTCCTGCGGCGTTCATGTGCAGAGTGACATAGATATCGCATCCTGCTCCATTCGCCTTATTTGTGCCGTCAGACAACTCACCAGACACATTCGATGCGTTGGAATTACAATCAATCACAGTATGTCCGACTGCCTGTAGCATCGGTACAAGTTCGTTGTAGATCTTCCGCACTTCCGCCTGTTCATCGATCAGACCTATTGCACCTTTACAATTTGGGGAATGCCCTCCCCTTAAGCCAATTTTCATTCTTTCTCTTCCTCCTGTTCTTCCGTTTCAAATGCTTTTTCCAGTTCTTCCGCTGTTATTCTTCCGAATTCGTTCTGTTCTCTCATGTTCTCACCTCCTGTTGTGCAATAAAAGAGAGCCTGTTTCCAAGCCCTCTTGATAATATTTTTTCATTTTTCATTGATCCACTTTTTATACTCTTCCCAATCTTTCTTATTGAGTATAATTTCAGAATAATAAAAATCCTTATTCCGTATGATAGCCCAAATTTTCTTTAACTTTTTAATAAATCCCGCCTGCTCCTTATACCAGTTTCCGCTTAAATAAGTCATAAAACAATAATCTTCTTCATCTTTTTCTATTTTGATCCTAAGCCCATCATCACATCCACATTTACAAGAAATAATCATTTCGGAATTATCTGACGCTTTTAATACTGCCATGCAAACCACCCACTTTCACTTTTTTCTTGAATAACCTTGTTAAAAATGGTATATTATATTCAAAGGAACAACCGCCCACAAGGGGTTGACCTCATAGCATTAGTGACAAATCATAGAATTGCCACCCTCGGCACTCGGTCAAAGTTTAGAGGGTGGTTTTTCTATGCTCAAAACATTATCTGATAAACGTAAATACGAATGTCAGCAATGCCAGAATGAACATTCCAAATGCCATAAGATCTTTAAAATCAAACGGTTTCTTGTCCATCAGCACCACCCCATTCTATGTAGAATAGAGGTCAGCCACCCTGTAACACGGTTGTTCTGTTTTTTATCATACCATGCTTTTCTTCATGGTTCAATCTATTTTATTCTTCCTTATGCATCTGCTTAATTGCCTGATTCACATATGTACTCAGACCAGCCACTAAAATCCCCTGTACGATTGCTGTAAATACCGCCATTGCAATCTCCTGTCCGGTACTGATCGGGCAAGATGCAATCACCCACACTGCACACAATACAATGCCAATACCGCCTAAAATAAGTGGGATGTACTTATCCTTTACTGTCTGAGACTGTTTTAATCCCATTCCAATAAAATACAGTACTACTGCTACAACAATCAGTTCCGGTTTTACATAATTCATGGTCTGTTCCATCATTACTCACCTTTCCTTTCCAAATCTTCAGAGAAATGGAATAGAGGGCTTTAATTTTCCTCTTGCATGAAAGATACAGCAAACAAAAAGCCCAATCAAGAGTGCAAAGCACCACCAATGGTGGTAAGGCTCTTTACAGGGTTCTTTCTTTTCTGTGGTGGGTAATCAAGCGAAAAATGAAGAAGTGTTTTGTCATGCTTTATATTTTTATCCCGACTTTGATAATTCAGATTGTGAAAATGATTAAATACAGAAAAGCTAAATAACACGATTTATATTAGCATCACTTTAATGATAAATTAGTTAGAGTGGTGCCTTGTTTTTTTCTCTGTACAATCACTTAAATAGGTGCTATAGTAATGGGTAGATAGTATTCGAACAGAAACTATACCACATATTTTTTATTTTTAAGCCATGAGGATTGTATCATTTGAACGAGACCTCAGCCATGCAGATTTTCATGATTGTCACTTCCCAGAAAGGAGTGATCGATATGAGAGCAGGATTTATCGGAGCGGGGAAAGTAGGATTTTCCCTTGGAAAATACCTGAAGGAAAACGGCGTAGAGATTACGGGTTACTTCAGCAAATCACCGGAATCAGCTAAATCAGCAGCAGATTTTACTAACACAAAACTATATAAGAGTATAGAGAATATCTTAAGTGACAGTGATACCCTGTTTATTACTGTGCCTGATGGACAAATAAGCAAAGTATGGGATTATATGAAGAATCTGGATATTAAAAATAAAAATATTTGTCATTGCAGCGGTTCGATTTCATCTACCGTTTTTTTTGATGGTGAAACCTCGGTGCAAATATCTATTCGGTACATCCCCTATATGCAATAAGTGATAAGTGCGAATCATGGAAACACTTGAATAAGGCTTATTTTACTGTGGAGGGTTCGGCAGAGAATCTAGATGAGATTAAGAGTATCTTTGAGCGAGCAGGAAATAAGGTAATCGCAATGGGAGCGGAAAATAAATCTCTTTACCACTGCGGTGCAGTAGTTGTAAGCAATCTCGTAAACGGACTTTTTCAAGTGGGGGCTGAAATGCTTGTAAAATGCGGCTTTGATAAAAAAGATGCAAAGAAAGCCTTAGTGCCTTTGTTTACTGGAAATGCCGACACATTGGCAGAAAAAGGAGTTGCGGCTGCCCTCACAGGTCCTGTTGAGCGAAATGATTTGTCGACTATCACAAAACACATTGAAGCTATTGAGGCAGCATGGATAAACGAGTCTGAGGAAAAGGTGGGATATGAGATGATATATCTTTTGCTTTCAGAAAAGCTTCTCAGTATTGCACAGGAAAAACATTTAGACAGTGACTATTTGAAGATGACGGAGGTAATTAAAAATGAAAAACACAGTATCCACTTTTAAAGAACAGAAGGTTAAGGGCGATAAGATTACAATGCTGACAGCCTATGACTATTCGACAGCTAAATTGATGGATCAGTCAGGTATTAACGGTATTCTCGTTGGAGATTCTCTTGGCATGGTTATGCTCGGATACGAAAATACTTTGCCGGTAACAATGGAAGATATGATTCACCATACAAGAGCAGTTACAAGAGGTGCCAAAGATGCCTTAGTAGTTGGAGATATGCCGTTTATGTCATATCAAGTTTCAGTTGAAGAGGCCATGTATAACGCAGGAAGACTTATGAAAGAAGGAAGATGTCAAGCAGTAAAGCTAGAAGGTGGAGCCTCTGTTTGTCCACAGATTAAAGCTATTACAGCTGCTTCAATTCCTGTTATGGCACATATTGGACTTACACCTCAGTCAGTGAACGTTTTTGGAGGCTTTAAAGTTCAGGGAAAAAGTGAAGAGGGAGCAAAGAAACTCATTGAAGAGGCAAAAGCTGTTGAAGAAGCAGGAGCATTTGCGATTGTTTTGGAATGCGTACCTGCAAAATTAGCGGAAATTATTTCTGAAAGCATTAATATTCCTACAATAGGAATAGGTGCAGGATCTGGCTGCGATGGACAGATTCTCGTTTATCAGGACATGCTTGGAATGGTCTCTGACTTTACACCTAAATTCGTAAAACAATTCGCAAAGGTAGGAGATGTAATGAAAGAAGCCTTTGCTGCATATATAGAAGAAACTAAACAGGGAAGCTTTCCAGCACCTGAACACACATTTAAAATTTCAGAAGATGTAATTAACAAGTTATATTAGGAGATAGAACGATGAAAATAGTAAAAACCGTAGATGAAGTGAGAGTTATAGTCAAAGAATGGAAGAAAGAAGGTCTTACAGTAGGTCTTGTTCCTACTATGGGATTTTTGCACGAAGGACATAAGAGTTTAATTACAAGGGCTGTTTCAGAAAACGATAGAGTTGTTGTCAGTGATTTTGTAAATCCGACTCAATTTGGAGTAGGGGAAGATTTGGAAAGCTATCCGAGGGATTTGGAAAGGGATACTATGCTATGTGAGGAGGCAGGTGCTAATTTAATATTTAATCCTGAGCCGGAAAATATGTATTTTGACGATTTTTCAACATATGTAAACATAGAAAGTCTTTCAGAGGAACTTTGTGGAAAATCACGACCAATACATTTCAGGGGTGTAGGCACAGTAGTATCTAAACTTTTTAATATTGTAAATCCCGACAGAGCTTACTTTGGTCAAAAGGATGCACAGCAGCTTGCGATTATAAAAAGAATGGTTAGAGATTTGAACTTTGATATCGAAATTGTGGGCTGCCCTATAGTTAGAGAAGAGGATGGTCTTGCAAAGAGTTCAAGAAATACATATCTAAGCAAAGATGAGAGAAAGGCGGCACTAATTTTAAGCAAAGCAGTTAAGCTCGGAGAAGATATGGCAAAAGCAGGAGAAAAAGATACAGATAAAATTGTATCAGAAATGATTAAGCTTATTGAAACTGAGCCTATGGCGAAAATAGATTATGTTCAGGCTGTAGACGCTGTTTCAGTTAAACCGGTCAAGGAGATGACAGCACCAGTACTAGTTGCCATGGCAGTTTATATCGGCAAAACCAGATTGATTGACAACTTTATTTACGAAGGTTAAACGGGGGTTAAATATGACATTTGAAATGTTAAAGGGGAAGATACACAGAGCTACAGTAGTTCAAGCAGAACTTGATTATGTAGGAAGCATCACTGTAGACGAAGACTTACTTGACAGTGCCGGAATTTTGGAGTATGAAAAGGTAAGTATCGTAGATATAAATAATGGGAACAGATTTGAGACATACACAATTGCAGGAGAAAGAGGCAGCGGAATGATATGTCTCAATGGAGCTGCTGCAAGATGTGTTCAGACAGGTGATAAGATAATCATAATGTGCTATGCACAGATGACTCCAGAAGAGGTAAAGAAAAATCCACCTAAAGTAGTATTTGTAGATGAGGATAACAAAATATCAAGAGTCGCAAGATACGAAAAACATGGTAAGCTATAAGACATGTAATTTGCAAATAAAAAAGGGCATTTCGGTAATTAAAAAATGTAAAAGGTGAAGAATATGTCATCTGCCTCGTTGTGAGCAAGAAGTTTATAAAGAAGTAATAATTTATCCATTTTGTAACTTTGGCATAATGGCATGGCTTGAAGGAGAAAATGATGAAAATAGCAAACCAGTGAAAGATAAATCTAAGTAAAATCTCAGCTTAACAATTTAATATCTATATTTACAAAGCAGTTGGTCTTATGATTGACTGCTTTTAAAAAAGACACCGTTTAGGTGTGAGGTCTTTTTAGTGTTATTTATAGTCATATCAAGGCTCGTTTAATTATGGTAAATTCGTGGTAAAATGAGTGCTTTTCTATACTTCAAAATATTTGAAAGTATAGTGTTTATACGGATAATCAAAAATTAGATATAAAATTTTTCATAAATAACATATACATTTATATTGATTTTTTCAATTCTAAGCGCTATACTATCTACTAAAAAGGAGTCACTCATGAAAATTTGCAGTCCCTTATGAAAACGGAGAAATCTGCTCCCACCTGGCTCAGGTGAAAGAATTTTTTAATTTTTGATGTAGTTGACGATGAGATTATTTCCACCAAAACCGTGAAACAGACCTATGCAAACGATCCCGGCGCGCTGGTCGAGTTTCTGAAAAAAGAAAATACTGCCGTTCTCCTCTGCGACGCTCTCCCAATTCCGATGATGATCGCCCTGCGCGAAACCAGCATCCAGGTTCTCGGCGGCGCCAAAGGCGCTCCTAAAGACCGCGTCGAAGACTTCTTAAACGGAATGCTTCACTTTGACCGGAGCGGAAATAACGGACCATCCTGCGGCGTCCACCTGCCGGACAACAATAAAATGGCACTGACGCCGAATGCGACGGAAATATCAGTGCCTGTGGGACTTGGTGCCACTAATTCCTGTTTCATCTGAGACGTTGATGACGCACGTGTGGACAGAATCCACCTTATTTCCACTGGAGGCGATGCAGATGCCCCTCCGTATTCATCTTCTCAAACCCATTCTGCCGCAGCGCTCATACAGAATGATCGCCACCGAGTTTGACAGATTCAGAGAGCGCGTCTCACCCCACATCGGGATGCGGACGCAGCGCTCCGGGTCTTCGATCAGGAGTTCTTCCGGGATGCCGCGGCTTTCCGGTCCGAACATGATATAGCAGTCCGGATCGTAGTGAACGTCCGTATACACCTGCGTCGTCTTCGTGGTCGCCATATACGGGCGCGCGCCCGGATTCTTCTCCAGAAAATCTTTAAAATCGCTGTAAACTGTCACGTCCAGATGCGGCCAGTAATCAAGACCCGCTCTTTTTACCATTTTATCATTCAATTTAAAACCGAGAGGCTCGATCAGATGAAGCCGCGTGTTCGTTGCCACGCAGCTTCGTCCTATATTTCCTGTATTCATCGGCATCTCCGGTTCATAGAGTACAATATTTAACATTTCTTCTCTCCATCCAGCCGTGCCACAAACCGCTTGATGCGCTCGATCGCCTTCTGCAGATCCTCCAGCGAATACGCATAGGAAACACGCAGATAGCCCTCGCCGCAGTTTCCAAACGCGGTGCCCGGCACAAGCGCCAGCTTCTCTTCCTGTAACAGGCGGTTTGCGAATTCATCCGAGGTCATGCCAAACCGTTTGATGCACGGGAACATATAAAATGCTCCATACGGCTCGAAACAGTCCATGCCAAGCGCCCGGAACTCTCTCAAAAGATAGCGGCGGCGCTCATCGTAGGCTTTCTTCATGCGGGCAATGTCCTCATCGCCATTCCGCAGGGCGTCAACCGCTGCATACTGGCTGGTGGTCGGCGCACACATAATCGCAAACTGATGGATTTTCAGCATCTGTTTTAAGATAAGCGCTGGAGCCGCCGCATAGCCGAGACGCCACCCGGTCATCGCATATGCCTTGGAAAATCCGTTGATCAACACCGTGCGGTCACGCATCCCGGAAATCTCCGCGATGGAAACGTGCTTGCCACTGTAGGTCAGCTCGGAATAAATTTCATCACTCAGCACAAACAGATCCTTCTCCTCAATCACCTTCGCGATCGCCTCCAGATCGGTGCGGTTCATGATCGCGCCCGTTGGATTGTTCGGGAATGGAAGAATCAGCACCTTTGTTTTCGGTGTGATTTTCTCCAGCAGCTTCTCCGGCGTCAGACGGAACTCATCCTTCTCCTCCAGCTCGATAATGACCGGCGTACCGCCCGCCAGCACCGTACACGGCACATAGGAAACGTAACTCGGCTGCGGAATCAGAACCTCATCGCCCGGATTGAGCATCGCGCGCAGGGCGATATCAATCGCCTCGCTGCCGCCGACTGTTACCATCACTTCTGTATTCGGATCATACTCAAGACGCTGACGACGTTTCAGATAATGGCAGATCTCCTGGCGCAGTTCCTTTAAACCAGAGTTCGACGTATAGAAGGTACGTCCTTTTTCCAGCGAATAAATGCCCTCCTCGCGGATATGCCACGGTGTATCAAAATCCGGTTCGCCCACGCCCAGGGAGATCGCGCCCTTCATCTCGCTGACAACGTCAAAAAACTTCCGGATTCCGGACGGCGGAATATTTACAATCGTATCTGATAATGGGTTTCTCACGGAACAATCAACATCCTTTCATCCTGAGGACCGTCGCAGAGAACGGTACCATGGTCTTTGTATTTTTTAAGAATAAAATGGGTCGCGGTACTCAGCACAGAATCGATCGTGGAAAGCTTTTCTGCACAAACTGTGCAACTGCACGCATGGTTTTCGCCTCGATCATAACGGTAAAATCATAGCCGCCGGACATCAGGTATACCGAGGTCACCTCGCTGTACTGATAGATTCTCTCGGCAATCTTGTCAAAGCCCATCTCGCGCTGCGGCGTTACCTTTACTTCGATCAGTGCAATGACCTTCTCCTCATCTGTATTATCCCAGTTAATCAGGGTATGGTAACCGCAGATGATATGTTCATTTTCCATTTCGGCGATCTCCGCCGCGACCGCAGCTTCATTTTCCCCGAGTAAATCCGCCAGCTCTTTGACGCTGATGCGGCTGTTTTTTTCAATGACCGCTAAAATTCTCTCTCTCACTTACTACCTCCTGTTAATGGGATTTTGGTAAGTCTTTCATTTTATCTATCTCATCCGGTTTTGGCCGGTCAAGAAAGCTATGTACTTCGCCGCTGTAAATCTCGCGTCCGATCGCTGTGCGCGTCCGACCGATGAGCGCCGCCGGAATGCCCTCTCTCTCCAGATTCTGGAACAGTTTCGGACCGCTAGACGCCGTCAGCAGAATGCAGCCCTGGGACTGTAAACGGTATGGATTGAGGTCAAATACCTCGCAGACCTCCACCGTCTCCTGGCGGATCGGAAGTTTCCTAAGATCCATCTCAAATCCGAGTCCGAATCCATCAAAAAAATGCCACAGCGCTGCCATGACGCCGCCCCCGCCCGCCGGATACCACGCAGATGCGCCGAGACGGGTCAGCACTTTCCGCTCTTTATGTGCAGCAAATGCCTCCAGAAGCGGAGACGGATTCCATTTCTCATAGAGATTCTGGCATTCTCTCACATACCGTGCAGAAAATCGGTTCAAAAGCGCCGCCTCGCCGCTTTTGCCGCCATCGAGGTACCAAGAAGCGCGGTGTAACCGACCGCCAGAAGATCCTGCTCGGCTTTCATCTCCCCGTATGCCTCGAAAATTTCATCTTTTATGTTCATTCTGATTCCTTTCCCAGCTTCACATTCAAGTACAGTAATTTTCTGCGTTTACCACGCCATGTTACCACAAATCTCTGCTCTCATACCATCACTATATATGATCCGATATAAGCTATCACTCCATCAGCGGCGCTGCTTCCTGCGCCGGACCGGCTGGTCCCTGCGGCTGTGCCGGGGTCGGCTCCTGTGCTGCCGGTGCTTCCGTCGGTGCCGGAACCGGATT
>ENA-OQBJ01000348-OQBJ01000348.1-human-gut-metagenome-genome-assembly--contig:-NODE-348-length-24636-cov-12.932637_pt1 | contig 24636 bp, 29 predicted proteins | sample MGYA00242743_ERZ504545 | MGnify/ENA primary metagenome ERZ504545 (study PRJEB26092, sample SAMD00036252) | human gut metagenome | host: Homo sapiens | study: EMG produced TPA metagenomics assembly of...
CTCGCGATAAGTGGAAACTCGATTTTGCTTTCAATGCTTCGTTCACATCACTAAATGTTGCCAAGGTAACTATGAAGGAGATGGGAATGGAATATTCTATGTCTTCATTCAAGTCACTGATGACCAACATTTATCTGGTGAAACGAATTTTTAAAGCAAGCGGGTACACCCCGAACCGAACTTTAATTAGCAAGATTTTCAAAGATCTCTCGTGCTTACAGCGTATAGCTGCTTAGCACATTATTGAATTATTAACGAACTATTGTATGATGCAAAGATAATAAAAATAATGCGAACCGATGTGATTCTTATGATTTTTAACACAAATAATCGTTGTTTATCTTTCTACCTGGAAGTTTAAACGAATCTTTCTTTTGGATAAAAAAAAGAAAAATATAGGGAGGATATTTGGTAATATGCTGATATTTACTTACTTTTGTGTGATGAACGTTCATGGTATGAAACAGGGAGCGTGATACTAAACAGGTAAAAAAGGAAGAAAATGAAAAAGATATTTTTGTTTATATTATTCTGTCTTTCCGTATGCAGCATGTCGGCTTACGACTTTCTACGAGCTGTGAAAGATGAGATTCCGGGAGGTTACAACTTCTGGGTTTATACGCCGGTAGATTATTTCTATTCGCAAGAGCAGACACCGGTCATCATCTTTCTGCATGGTGCCAGTCTTTGTGGAAGAAATCTGAATAAGGTGAGAAGATACGGACCGCTTGATGCCATCGTCAAGGGGCGCGATATCGATGCGCTGACCATCGTTCCGCAGAATCCGGGAGGAGCCTGGAATCCGAAGAAAATCATGGATATGCTAGACTGGGTGAAGAAGAATTACCCATGCGATTCTAATAGGGTTTATGTCCTGGGTATGAGTTTGGGCGGTTATGGTACCATGGATGTCTGTGCTACTTATCCCGATAGGATAGCTGCCGGTATGGCGCTGTGTGGCGGCTGTTCGTATAAGGATGTGAGTGGATTGGGCGATTTGCCATTCTGGATTATCCATGGCACAGCAGATAGGGCAGTACCGGTCAAGCAATCGAAGGTTGTGGTAGATAAACTTGAAAAGGATGGCAAGGATACCCGATTGATATACGACTGGTGGAAGGGTGCCAATCACGGTACCCCTGCCCGCGTGTTTTATCTGAAGAAAACCTATCAGTGGCTCTTCTCTCACAGCCTTTCAGATAAGGACAGACCCGTGAACCGCAACATCAGTATTACGATGAGTGATCTGGGCAGAGCATATGGTGATGTGAACAGAAATGCCCCTCAGCCTGAACTCATCGATGGTCCGAGTGTGATCAAGCAAGAGGGAAATGAATATTAAGGAATCAGGTGAACAGTTCTGCTACCTTCCCCAGCCAATTCTTATCAATGTCATCGAAGGTGCTGAGGTGTTCGCTGTCAATATCCAGTACGGCGATTACCTCACCATTCCTGATAACAGGTACTACAATCTCCGAACGGGAGGCGCTGCTGCAGGCAATATGCCCCGGAAATTTCTCAACATTTTCTACCACGATGGTTTCCGCCTTGTCCCAAGCTGTGCCGCAAACTCCCTTGCCCCTTTTGATGCGGGTGCAGGCCAGCGGTCCCTGAAAAGGACCCAGCACAAGGGTTCCATCGATGACCCGGTAGAAGCCCACCCACCAGAAGTGGAAGGTGTCCATGATGCATGTTGAAATATTCGCCATATTGGCGATGATGTCGCTTTCGCCCTCTACGAGCGACTTGAGCTGAGGGAGGAGCGTGGCGTAAAGTTCCTCCTTCGTTTCTCCTTTTATAATAAGATGTTCTGCCATGATGTCTTTACTTTTCAATTCTGTGTCTATTATCTGTTTAGATATTCTATCTCTGCAAAAGTAATAAAAATAATTGAAATACTGTCATTTTCATAGAATTATTTCTATCCTTTCAATCTTTTTTCGTACTTTTGCACCATCAATTAAAATAAAGAAAATCCAGTTTTTAAAATGTGAAGTAAGAAAATGGCTGATAAAGATATGAAATGGAAGACGCTCTCGCAGAAGTATCTGATAGAGAAGCCATGGCTCACGGCACGAGTGGATAAGGTGGAATTGCCTACGGGAGCCATTATCGATGAATATTACGTGCTGGAATATCCCGATTGGGTGAACACCATCGCCATTACGAAGGACGGAATGTTCGTATTTGTGCGCCAGTATCGCTATGCGATAGGTAAGACGGTGAATGAACTCTGCGCAGGAGTGATAGAGAAGGGCGAGGACCCGATGGCGGCTGCCAAGCGAGAGCTGATGGAAGAGACTGGATTCGGAGGCGGAAACTGGCAGAAGTGGATGACGATTTCGGCTAATCCGAGCACTCATACCAATCTTACCCATTGCTATCTGGCTACGGATGTGGAGCGCATGGATGTTCAGCATCTAGACCAGGCTGAGGATATCGAGATTCGCCTCTTCTCAAGAGAAGAAGTGATGGAAATGCTGGAGAAGGGAGAAATCTGGCAAAGCCTGATGGCGGCTCCGCTATGGAAGTATTTTGCGAAAGCAAAGTAAGCTGCAGGGCTTCATTCATAAAAGCCAAGTAAACAGCAGACAATAGACTGTAAGCAATAGATATTAAACAATAAACATTATAAAGATGGTAATAGATTTCGAAAAGATTGCTGAGGCTCATTTGGAGGGCTTCAAGGGTGGACAGGGTAAACTCGACACCCGTAACTATGTGGATGACAAGGTGAAGATTATGTATTCTACCTTGCGTCCGGGTGCATCAACTGGTCTTCATACTCACGAGGGCAACTGCGAGATTATCTATGTGGTAAGCGGCACTGCTACTTTCCATTATGATGATACCGTGGAGGAGGTTCGACAGGGACAGGTGCATTATTGCCCTATGAACCATGCTCATTATATGGAGAACCTCACCGACCATGATCTGGTGTATCTCGCCATTGTGCCTGAGCATCATTAATATCCTTGAAACATCAATCAGGGAAAAACGCATCATATTCCTCAAGGAAAACGAAAAAAGAAAGTCCAACTCGGATGCCTCTCTCTGAAAGGCTCCAAGCTGGACTTTCGTCATTTTTATCTCTTTCTCTTGTATTGCTATGCTAATCTGTGTTTATCTAAAAGTCAGCTGCGGATTAGAGTTTCTCGCAGAACTCGATTTTCTCCTTGTTAGGACCCTCGATGGTGAAGAACTTTACACCATTCTCCCAGAAAGGAAGACCATTTACCTGCTGATCCAACATTTTGAATGTTCCGGCTTCCTTCACAACCTGGAAGAGATCGTCTATGTTCTTTACATCGATGGCGATGTGGTCAACGGCTCCATATTCCATCTTTGCCTGATGGTTCTGATAGGTCTCAATGATGAGATTGTGGAGCTGGAGGAAGGCTACTTCCTCGGTGCCGTTTACTGTGCGGAGGCTGTCTCAAAGCCCAGGGCATGATAAAACTCAATGGTCTTGTTGATGTCGTTGGTAGGAATGCCAATGTGCTGCACACCTGTTGTAAAATCTTTAATCTTCATAATGAATTTGTGTTTAGACGATTGTTATGATAAAACTTTCTGTGTTTTTTGAAGATTTAGAAGCGGATGATTTCTGCTCCAATCTGGAAATAACTCTCGTTGCTCTGCGGATTCCACATGCCCTTGGCGTAAACCGGAACGGTGTAGTTGCCGAGCTTGAGGTCGTGGGTGGCTTGCAGCGATACGTGAACGATGCCTGCCGTGGTTCCGAAGAAGTGGGCATCCTCGCCAGCTCTGTTCAGGGCGAAGGCTCCACCTACTCCTGCATCTACCTTCCAGCCATCCTTCTGATAGATAGGATATTCCGCATAGGCGAAGGTGGAATATTTCTGCTTCGTATTGTCGCTGTTGCGGTCACGTCCGAAGACTACCGTTGACCAGCTCAGGAGCAGTGGAAACTTCTCGTCCTGAAACCGGTAGCTTAATGTAGCATCGAGGAATCGGCCCGTGGTATGGGCAGAATAGTTCCAGTATTCCTTATTATTATAGGTGGCACCAGGGGAGAAGTTGTAGGTGTCCCACAGGGCGAATCCCCAACCGCCAGCCTTCAGATTCAGATAATGGTTAAACTCCTTGTAGGAGCCTTCCGAGTTGCAGCCTCCCCAAAGTCCCACGGTAACGTGGTCGTTGACCATCGTATAGCTCAGGTCGGTGAGGAGGACGATGCCGTCGGAAACTTCCATGCCACGCCACAGATGATTGTTCTGCACGTTGGCTTTCAGATGGAGCTGTGCCTGGGCGTTTCCCAGGCAAGCAGCCATCATCAAAACAATAACTACAATTCTTTTCATGGTTTTACTACAAAATAAACTAATAAACCTAATTAACTATGAACCTTATAAACGTTAACTAATTACTTAAACCATATATTACTGATAATTATAATTTGCATATAATTTGGGCAAATAAGGGCTTATCTTGTAAATTCCTTTGGCAAGACCGGCATGGCTCCGTTCTGTGTACAGACGAATGCCGAAACCTTTACTGCCAATTCATGAGCTTCCTTTACGCTCTTACCCTTCATGATGCTTGCCACGAATGCGCCTGTGAATGAATCACCGGCACCCACTGTGTCTGCCACTTCTACCTTCGGTGTCTCTATAAACGAAACTTCGCCAGGGGTGAATACGTAGCTGCCGTTTACACCGCAGGTAAGGATGAGCATCTTCAGATTGTACTTGCCCAAGAGGAGCCAGCATTTGTTCTCCAGGTCGATGCCCGGATAGCCGAAGATGCGGCTTACGGTAATCAATTCCTCATCATTGATCTTGAGGATGTTGCATCGCTTGATGCTCTCGGTGATAATTTCCTTATTATAGAATCCCTGACGGAGATTGATGTCGAAGATTTTGAGGATTCCTTCTTCCTTTGGCATGTTATCGAGGAAGCGGTAGATGGTGTTACGGGAAACCTCGTTGCGTTGAGCTAGCGAACCGAAGCAGGCTGCGGTGCAATTCTTTGCCAACTTCTCCAGGGCTGACGTGTAGGGGATGTTGTCCCAGGCTGCTCCCTCTTTGATGTCGTAACAAGGAATGCCGTTGGCATCGAGCGAAACCTGAACGGTGCCTGTAGGGTAGGCTACCTTGTCTATCTGATAGTTGAGATGGTGATCGTTGAGTTCCTTCTCCAGCTCCTTGCCCAGCTCATCATCGCCCATTGCACTAACTGCACAGCTCTCGAGTCCGAACTGCGAAACGTGGTAAGCAAAGTTGGCTGGAGCACCACCTAGCTTCTTTCCTTCTGGAAGCACATCGAAGAGTGCCTCACCGATACCTATTACTGATTGTTTCTTTTCCATTGTCATTTTTACTTTAAGAATGTTAGAGATGTTACTTGATTTCTGTTGCAAAGGTAGCATTTTTCAGCTACCTTCGCAAAGAAAAATCATCTAAACTTTCTGCAAACGTTCCCGCAATCGTTTCCAATTTCTGCAATCGTTTGCAGTATATTTCTTCTCTTCTATCTCTTTACTTCTTCTCTCCAGGTTTCTGTTCGAAATCGATGAGAACCTTCATGCTGGTTTCGCGATGAGTGTCGATAAACTTATAGGCATCATCGTATTCTTCGAAGGCAAAACGGTTGCTTACGAGTGGCTTGAGGTTGACGATGCCCTTGCTTACGTAATCGATGGCTGTGAGATAATCTTCGTGGCGATACATCATTGAACCGATGAGTCTCAACTCATGTTCGCCGAGATAGAACATGCTGAGGGCTGGGTCCTTGGCAAAGACTGCCACAACCACGATGTCGCTACCTTTCTCGATGGTCTCCATCAGCGAACGGATGGAAACTTCTACACCTGCTACCTCGAAACCTACCTGATAGCCTTCCTCACCGAAGAGTTCCTGGGCAGCCTCCTTCAAGGTCTTCTTGGTGATGTTGAGGGTATGCTTGATGCCGCATTCGCGAGCCTTAGCCAGGCGAAGGTCGCTTACATCGGTAATGAGTACATTCTTGGCGCCACGGGCAATGCAGAACTGGGCTATGAGGTTGCCGATGGTTCCTGCACCGCTCACTACTACATTCTTACCCTTCACGTCGGTGCGGTTGCTGGCATGGGCACCAACGGCTGAAGGCTCAATCATGGCACCATAGTCAAGGCTCATGCCTTCTGGCAACTTAGCCACGCGGTCGTCATCTACAACAAAGAAATCCTGTGCTGCACCATCTGCTTGGAAAGCCTGAACACGCAGGTGCTCACAAACATTATACTGTCCGCGCTTGCAAGGGTTGCACTTGCCGCAAACCAACTGTGGGCGAGCGGTGATGTGGTCGCCAGGCTTGCAGACGGTAACTTCGCTGCCTACAGCCACAACCACTCCTGAGTACTCATGTCCCTGAACCACTGGGTAGAAGGTGGCTGGGTGAAGACCGTGGTAAGAGTGAATCTCGCTACCGCAGATGCCGATGCGCTTGATGTTGACGAGAACCTGATGAGCAGTTAAGTCTGCTGCCTTTGGTTCTGCTACTTCCTTGAATTCGATATGCTTTGGTTCTACCAATATTGCCTGTCTCATAATTATAATGTTTTGAAATTGTTATTGTTATGTTGGTGGGATAAAAGATCCCGTTTTATATTTTTATTCTTTGCAGAACCCACTTTTCAAGTAGGCTCTTTTTTATTTCTTCTTATTCTCCAGATCGGTCATAATCTGCTTGTATTGCTTCTTGTTTAGCTTGTAGAAGCAGAGGCATCCTGCGGTGATGATCCACAAGACTCCAGGAATGGTGCTGAAGGCGTGGTGCATGATGCTCAATACTTCTGGATTCTGCACAGCGTTGCTTACATATCCTGCACTGCCCAGGGCAATGGCGAGAAGCGATGTGCCGAGTGCCATTCCTATCTTGTTGCCCAGCGAGATGAAGGCGTATTGGAATCCGTCGTTTCTGATGCCCGTCTTCCACTCGCCATACTCCACACAGTCGGGGATGATGGCATAGATGGCTGTATTGAAGCCTGAGAAGAAGAACCACGACAAAGCTGAGAACAGATAGAACATGATGGCGCTGCCGTTAGGGCTGAAGAAGTACAGACCTATCATCGTAATACCAGTGAGGAAAGCGAAGATGGCTGCCGTAAAACCCTTGTTGCCCGTTTTTCTGAATACCAGAGGGAAGCAGGCTGCACCTATGATGCTTGGCACGATGATGGCCATGGAATAGTAGGAGAAGAGCGTTGCAGAACCTTCTACATAAGTGAAATAGTAGAGCATGTCGGCGTTGCGTCCGTAATGGATGAAACCGAAGAGCAACTGTCCTAAGAGAGCGAGCAGATAGGGCTTGTTCTTCATCACGGAGCGAAGCTGCACCTTTAATGGGAGTTTCTGTCCCACAGGAACTTCTACCACTTCCTTGGTCTTGTGGAAGCAGAACAGGTGGCAGGCAGCGAAGATGATGCCGTAGAGTACTGCCACAGCCAGATAACCATATTTGGTATCGCCTGCGCCAAACCAGCTGATGAGTGGAACGGTTACGATGTTGATTACTCCGATGGCCATCATGGCGCTCACCGAACGGCTGGTGTTGAGCTTAGCTCTTTCATCCATGTCTTGTGTCATGGCTCCGCAAAGTGTGCCGTAAGGCAGGTTCACGCAGGTATATCCCAGCACCAGGATGCAGTAGGTTACTGCCATATAGATAATCTTGGCGGTCTGGCTCCATTCCGGATGAGCCAGAAGGTGAGTATCAGTACCAGTGCCGTGATAGGAGCTCCGAAGAGCAGCCATGGGCGGAATCGTCCCCATCGGGTGTGGGTCTTATCGGTAAGTGTGCCGATGATGGGGTCGTTGATGGCGTCCCAGAATCGGGAAACAAGCATCAGGGTTGCTACGGCACTCATGCTGATTCCGAACACATCGGTGTAGAAAATCATGAGGAAGTTGCCCACGAACATCCAACTGAAGTTGCAGCCCACATCGCCCATGCCATAGGCGAGCTTACTGATGAAGGGAACCTTTCCCTGTGAATTGTTCTCTAGCGAAGTGTTCGCTTGAAATTTAGAATCTTGTTCCATATTTTTTTCTTAGGTTTGATTGTGATACTTAATGTTGTTTATTTCTTGTTTTGTGAAGGAATAAAGCGATTTGAAAAATCGTTTTTCCTTTTCACGCTGCAAAGATAGAATGTTTTTGCTGGAAAAGCAAGAAAAAAATCGACTCTTTTTTCGCAACCGTTCCCGCAACCGTTCCCATTTTCCGCAACCGTTCCCAAAAAGATTTCTTTGTTTTTTGTTGTTGCTTTCATGGAAAATAAGTATCTTTGCAAGCACATATAACAAGAAAGAAAAAGAGATATGGCAAAATATGTAACCATTATGGATATTGCAAGGGAACTGGGAATTTCCAAGTCCACCGTTTCTCGTGCTCTTTCGGGAGATACGGGTAATGTGAAGGCGGAAACCTTGCAGAAGATATTGGCAACTGCTGAGCGGATGGGCTATCATCGCAACGAACTGGCTGTGAACTTTCGTCAGCAGAGTACTCACAACATCGGCATCATCATCCCCGAAATCGTTACAACGTTCTATATGACCTTTATCAATGATGCTCAAGCCATCCTGCGCAAGCAGGGATATAAGGTGATGATTGCCATCTCTAACGAGAATCCTGAACAGGAGAGAGAGAACATCCTGATGATGGAGCAGCTGCGTGTGGATGGCATCCTGATGAGTGCATGCGATAAGGAGCATAATGTGGACCTATATAATAAGGTGATAGAAAGGGGCATTCCCATCGTGTTTTTCGATAGAACGGTGGAGAAGGTAAAGGCTTCACAGGTGCACATGGATGATTACATCATGTCGTTTTTCATGGTGGAGGCTTTGTTGCGCAAGGGGTATAAGCATATTATTCATATTCCGGGACCTGCTTATATCCGAAACAGCTATGAACGATTGAGGGGTTATCGGGATGCGCTGGAAAAGTTTCATATAGAGTATCAGGCGCAAGATGTCTTGTCGCCAGCATTGTCGGCTGAAGAGGGTAGTTGGGTGATGGAGCGTTTCCTGGAGAAGAATGTGCCCTTTGATGCGGTCTTTGGCTTTACGGAGACTGCTGTGTTGGGAGCCAAGAGTGCTATCCAGAAACGTGGCTTGCGCATTCCGGAGGATGTGGCGTTATGCTGCATGTCTGGCACAGCTCTGGCTACTTTGGTTCATCCTCAGTTGACGGTAGTGGAGCAGCCTATTGAGAAAATGGCGCAGGAAAGTTGCCGACTGCTGCTGGAGCATATTGCCGATGGTTATAGAAGGATAGAGGAAATAGCATTGAGAGGTGAAACAGTGATAAGGGAATCTACTTAATAAAGGTATCGGCTTCAGGAATCTGCATAAAAGAAGCTGTTTCAGGAAACAATATAAAAGAAACTGTTTCAGAAAACTGTAATAAAAGAAACGGATGTATCATCTATATTATTGAATGATACACCCATTTTCTATCTCTTTATCTTAAGCTTTTAAACTTAATCTATCGCCTTATCTTAAGCTTCCTCTTCCTCTTCTTCATTTTCCAGCAAGTCGGTGCCGAGGTGAGTGGTCTGTTCACGTTTCAAGCGGTCGCGCACTTCCTTAGGCTTGGTGGCGTAGGTAATCATTCGGATAGAATCGTTATAGCTTACGTACTTCCAGAGCCAGTTGAGCATTACCATTACCTTGTTCTTTACGCCAAGGATAGAGCGGAGGTGAACTACCAGCCACAATACCCAGGCAAAGAAGCCCTGGCTGTGGAACTTGCCTAGTTCTACTACAGCCTTGTGTCTTCCGATGGTAGCCATAGAACCCAGGTTCTTGTAGCGGAAAGGCTTGAGCTGGGAATCAGTGGCTCCCTCGGCAATCTTCTGGATATTCTTAGCCAGGAGTGCTGCCTGCTGAATGGCTACCTGCGCCAACTGTGGATGACCGCCAGGATAAGCTGGGTCTGTGGTCTGGATACACTGGTCGCCGATAGCGAAGAGACCGTCCATGCCAGGGATGCGGTTGAATTCATCTACTACGATTCGGAAACCACGGCCCAGATGGTCGCCATCGATACCTGTGATAGGCTGTGCCTTTACACCGGATACCCAGAGGAAGGTGCGGGTAGGAATCTCCTGACCATCCTTCATCAGAACCTTGTGGTCCTTGTAGTCGGTTACCATTTTGCCAAACTGTACATCCACACCCATACTGGTAAGGAATTCGTATGCTTTCTTAGAAGAGTCCTGTGACATTCCGGCGAGCAGTCTGTCGCCAGCTTCCAGGAGATAGATGTGCATCAGAGATGAGTCCATATCAGGATAATCATAAGGAATCACGTAGCGCTTCATTTCTGAGAGGCTCCGGCAATCTCCACACCTGTGGCACCACCGCCCACAATGACCACGTTCAGGAGTTCCTGGCGCTCCTCTTCTGTGGCACAGGTCAATGCACGCTCCAGGTTACTCAGCACAGCGTTGCGCAATCCCATTGCCTCTGAAACGGTCTTCATCGGAATCGCCCACTTCTCGATGTTGGCATTGCCATAGAAATTGGTAGTGGTTCCTGCTGCGAACACCAGGTAATCGTACTCAATCTTACCGATGGAAGTCTGCAGAATCTTCTTGTCTGGGAATACGGCTCTCGCTTCTGCCATGCGGAAGTAGAAGTTCTTGCGCTTGCGGAAAATCTGGCGGAAAGGGAAGGAGATGGAACTTGGGTCGATACCTGCCGAAGCTATCTGATAGATAAGCGGAGGGAACTGATGGAAATTGTTCTTATCGATCAACACCACCTGCAGGTTTGAATTGCAGAGGTCTTCTGCCAAACGAAGACCACCGAGTCCGCCACCTACGATAACTACTCTCTTCAACTGATTTCTCTTGATATTAATGCTCATAACTACTGCTGTTTTTACATATTAATTACATATATTTGCTGAAAATTCTGTTCTCTATAAGGCGTAATGCCTGGTTCTTGCTGAAAATTCGACTGCAAAGGTACAACTTTTTGATGAGGAGGCAAAGGAAGATGGGTAGAAATATGGGATTGAAGCTTGTTGCAATCGTTCTCATTTTAGATTTAGTAAGATGAACTTGTAAAATGTAATATTCAGATAGCATTTTTATGAGCATTTTTTCGAGAAATGTTGTCGGTTTAAAGGAAAAGTTGTATATTTGCATCGACAACTTCAAAAGACGAACGATTTTTTAATAAAAAACATCATTATGAAACATGTTACAATTAAGGATATAGCCCGTTCTCTCTGCATCTCGGTCTCCACTGTTTCCAGAGCGTTGACGGATGACAAGAACATTCGCAAGGAGACGCGCGAGATGGTGGTGGAAGAGGCAAAACGACTCGGCTACAAGCGCAATCCGGTGGCGATGAACCTGAAGATGGGGCGTACGAACACCATTGGTGTCATCGTGCCGGAGATGCATACCCCTTATGCTTCGCAGGTGATTAATGGTATTCAGGACGTGCTCTACAAAAAGAACCAGAAGGTGATGATTGCCGAGAGCGATGAGAAACCGGAGCGGGAGTTGGAGAACCTGAAGATGATGGAGCAGTTTATGGTAGATGGTCTGATTGTGAGCCTCTGCAGCTACCGCAAGAACATAGAAATGTATCAGCAGTTGGCAGCAGATGGTATGGCGATAGTCTTCTACGACCGCATTCCATACGGATTGAAAATGCCGCAGGTGATGGTGGATGATAATGTTGATTCTTATTTCATGGTAGAGCATCTTATCCGCCTGGGCAGGAAGCGCATCGTCTATCTGCAGGGACCCGACGACATTTATAATGCCTATCAGCGAGGTTTGGGTTATCGTGAGGCGATGGAGAAATTCCATCTCTTCGACCCGGAGCTGATTGTGAAGACGGGAATGACCTTCAAGGATGGAGCTGATGCCATCGACCGTCTTATATATAATAAGGTGGAATTTGATGCCGTCTTCGCCTTTACTGATACTTTGGCGATAGGTGCGCAGAATCGACTCCGTGCCTTGGGTAGACGGGTGCCGGAAGAGATTTTCGTGGCTGGTTTTTCGGGTACCGAACTATCAACATCGTATCTCCTCAGATTACTACTATGGAGCCTCCGTTGGAGGAGATGGGCAGAAAGGCGGCAGAACTGGTGATGGAGAAAATCAATAATCTGGAGATGGAAGATAGACAGGTGGTGTTGAAGACCACGATGAAATGTAGAGAATCTACGGGAGAATAATCAAACTTCGTGGTTTCCGGTAATCACTAGAAAGTGGTTCTCGGTAATCGCCTGAAAGTATTTAAAACGTTTGCAGAAATTGGGAACGTTTGCGGGAACGTTTGCAAGTTTTCGAAAAAAATATCTTTTTATCTCGAAAAAACGCAATATCTTTGCCATCGGAAACGGGAGATAAGATAGCTGAGGAAACTCCTCGGCTACTTGCTTCCCCAAAAATGAATAAACAATTAATATTTACAGCTAACAATAAAAGAATTATGGCAAATTTAGTGAATGCAAACGCAGCAAATGCAGCTCAGGTAGTAAAAGGTTATGCTTATAACCGCAGTTTGGTAAAGGCAGGTATCCTGCACTTCGGAGTAGGTAACTTCCATCGTGCTCATCTGGAGTTCATGACCAACATGCTCCTCGAGAACAATACCCAGCAGAACTGGGGTATCTGTGGAGCAATGATTCTCCCAGGCGATGAGCGTCTCTACCACGCCCTGAAGAAGCAGGACGGTGAATACACCCTTACCGTATATGGATGCGACGACAGCATCCAGGTTTTTCAGTTGGGTGCGCTCGTTGAACTCTATTGGGGCATTGAGGAGCAGGAACAGATTCTGAACAAGATTGCGTCTAAGGATATCAAGATCATCACCCTCACTATTACCGAGGGCGGATACAACATTTCACGTCAGAGTGGCGAATTCATGCTCGACAATGCGCAGGTGGCTCACGATATCGAGAATCCTGCCAAGCCGGTTACAGCCTTCGGATATGTAGCCGAGGGATTGCGTCGCCGCAAGGCAGCAGGCAATGGTCCTATCACCATCCTTTCCTGCGATAATCTGCAGCACAATGGCAATACAGCCCGCAAGGCTTTCATGGCTTTCGTGGGAGCTCAGGATAAGGAACTCGCTGCCTGGATGGAGGAGAACGTTACCTTCCCAAACTCAATGGTTGACCGCATTACTCCAGCTACCCGTCCTGCCGACATCGAGCGACTGAATGCTCAGAACGGCACTTGCGATGAGGCTCCTGTTTATTGCGAGGATTTCATCCAGTGGGTAGTAGAGGATAATTTTGCAGCCGGTCGCCAGCATGGGAAACCGTGGGTGCTCAGATGACCGACGATGTGACTGCCTTCGAGAATATGAAGCTTTCTCTCCTGAATGCTTCTCATACATTGCTCTCTTATCCATCTTTCCTCGGCGGTTACCGCAAGGTAGATGCAGCCATGCACGATGAGAGAATCCGTAAGTTTGTACGTGCCTTCATGGATGAAGACATCACTCCTTACGTGCCAGCTCCAAAGGATACTGATCTGGAGGCATACAAGCAGTGCCTGGTAGAGCGTTTCGGCAATCGTATGGTCAGCGACCAGGTGGCTCGTCTCTGCTTCGATGGTGCCAGCAAGTTCCCGGTTTACGTAATGCCGAACCTGGAGAAGATGATTGCTGATGATGCTTCTGGCAAGCGCCAGAATGTGGAGTTCAAGCGTGTGGCTTACCTCTTTGCTGCTTACCGTCATTATCTGAAGTATCAGGTAGATGACAATGGTGATGCATTCGAAGTGGCAGATCCATGGCTTACCGTTGATGACCATAAGGCCATCGATAGCGATGATGCGCTCGATTTTCTCGGCATTTCAGCTTTACAAGCACTAATCTCAAGGCAGCTTCTCATTTCGTAGAGCTTTACCTGAAGATGGTGGAAGACATCAAGGCAAAGGGTGCCATGAAGGTTTTGGAAGATGAAATCTTGTAATATAGAGAGAAACTCTTGAAAATAAGAGTCAGGTGTTTTTATGGATTGTTTAATTCGTCGAAACACCTGACGATAGCGTAACTTTCTCTAATTTAAACCTAGATAAACATGAAACAATCGATAACGCTTAGGAGTGCAGGACCATTCCTCCTCCTGACATTCATCTATTTTATAGTGGGCTTTCTCACTACCGTCAACGGTCAGTGTCAGGGGCCCTTGAAGATAGCCTTCCTCTCGGAGGTTACTACCACCAAGAACTCCCTGGCTACGCTTATCTCCTTCGCCTTCTTCCTGGGCTATCTGCTCAATAGTGCGAAGACGGGACGCTTGCTCAACAAAGTGGGCTATAAAAAGACGCTCATCCGTTCGATGCTGGTAATGGTGCTGGGACTTGCTTCTATCTTGCTTCGGCGCTGATTGCTGAATATTGGGGTGGGGCAGGCGTGCATCTCTCGCAGGATTTCGTACCATTCGGATATTTCGTTTTCCTTTTCGGTTCTTATCTGATGGGTACGTCAGCGGCAATGCTTCAGGTGGTGATCAATCCTTACATTGCTGCCTATCCTTTGCCGGGAACCCAACCGGTGCAGCGCATGAACTTCACCTGTGCGGTGAATTCTTTCGGAACTACCATCGCTCCATTCTTCGTAACGGGCGTGATGTTTGCAGGTGTGTCCCTGGATTGTGTTTCTGCCGACCAGCTCACCATTCCATTCCTGGTAATGATGCTCATCATTGCCTTTACAACATGGAGCACTTCCAAGGCGAATCTTCCAGACATTGAGGGTACGAGAGAGGAGACTCAAAATGTGGAATCTGAAGGAAAGACAACTCCTTTTGATGATTCCAGAAATGCGAAGAAACGCAGCATCTGGTCGTTCCGCCATTTGAAATATGGTGTGATTACCATCTTCTTCTATGTGGGAACCGAGGTGGGAATCGGCAACAATATGAATCTCCATGCAATGGATTTGATGGGACATGGTTACGATTTTTCTCCAGCCCTTCTTGCCACACTCTATTGGGGTGGATTCATGATTGGCAGAATGGTTTCTGCCGGTTTGAAGAACGTGGCACCTCGCCCTATGCTCATCATCGTTACGGTGGCGGCAATCGTATTGATGTCTGTTTCCATGTTTACCGAGAATCTCTGGCTGATGGCTGCTGTGGGATTATTTCATAGTGTGATGTGGAGTTGCATCTTTACTTTGGCGGTGGATGGCTTGAAGGAATATACTTCCAAGGCTTCGGGCGTGTTTATGATGGGAGTTTTCGGTGGTGCAGTATTCCCTGTGCTTCAGGGTTTGCTTGCCGATTATATCGGTTCGTGGCAGTTCACCTGGCTCGTTCCTCTCTTCTGCGAGTTCGTTATCCTTTGGTACGGACTTGTGGGGTATAAGAAGCAGAAAGCATAAAAGGCAATAGTTATAATAAATAATCGTTATAATAAACATAAAAACCGGGATATTTTTTATTCGAAGCATCCCGGTTTTTCTATCTCTTCAATTTCTCTTTTTTATCATTCCGCAATCTGATGAATCACATAGGTAACCACGCCCCAAATCATGAATCGGTTGGTTTCATCTACCGGATAGGAGAGAAGTTTTTGTTCCATGGAATGAGCCAGCCGAAGGTGCCGCTCTCATCCATCTTGAATTGCTTGATAGTGAATTCGCCATCTACGAAGCGATGACGAAATTGCCGTTTGAGGGTTCTATCTGCCGGTCAACTACAGCGAGATCACCGTCCAGAATGCCTGCATCCTGCATGCTGTCGCCAGATATGCGCACGTAGAAGGTGGCCTCACGATGGCGAACCAGAATATCGTTGAGGTCTATCTCTCCCTCCATATAGTCTTGTGCCGGCGAAGGGAAACCTGCTTTTACGCTTTGCTCTGCCAGCGGAATAGGCATCTTGGCTCCGAATTCCGCAGGGTGAAATGTCAGTTTTATCTTGTTATCGTTATTCTTATTCATTTTGTTTTTACTTTCAGAATATCATGGATGTTCGTGGTAAACTGCTTCGACATGTACTCGCGTTTCAGGTCGAATCGGCAGTCTGTGCCTTGTATGGCCTGGCGTATGGTGCCATAACCATTCTTCCGGTTGATGGCGTCGATAGCCTCCATCAGCTTTTTTTGCTTGCTTCGGTCGATGGGGTCGAAGAGGTCTTGCTGGCGAGGATGGTCGAGTGAGATTTGCCACAGGATAACGCCAGCTTTCTTGAAGTGAAACGACATGTCGGGGCAATCGGGCCTGCTGTCTGCCATCGGTTTCGGGTATTTAGCCCGGAGAATGCTGAGGGCAGCACCTACTATTTCTTCCTGCGCATTGGTGGCGATGGGCAGGGTGAGGGAATCGTGGATGGTGTATTCAGGCACATGCTCGTTAAAACGGGAAGTCCATGCGAACACTGTGATGCCCTGACATACGCTACCTTGTCTCCTTAATTTTTCTGTACAACGTACAGCGAAATTAGCCACGGCTTCTTCTATCACATTTTTGTCGGTAATGCCTCGTCGGCAAAACTCCTGCTGGTGCAGATGCTCTTCTTCTGCGGCAATTCCTCGATGCTGATGCAGCTTTCGCCATTCAGTTCTTTCCATGTTCTTAGGGTGGTGATATTGAAATGGCTGCGGACCCAACTTTCTTTCTTGTCGGCAAACTGAGCGGCGGTCCTGATGCCATATAATCGAGCTTTCGGGCTATCTGTCTGCCTATTCCCCATACATCTTCTATGGGGAAGAGAGACAGTGCTTGTGTCTCCGTTCATCCGTGTCGATGAGGCAGCAGCCTTGGAAGCCCTTGTATTTCTTGGCGAATTTAGAGCGATTTTCGCCAATGTCTTCGTTTCTGCAATGCCTACGGATATCGGGATTCCAACAGCCCGAAGTACATCTGCCGATATTTTGGAGCCATAGCGATGGAGCAGGCTATCGGGCTTTTCTGATAGCTCGTCTATTGTCATTTTATTGAACAAAGTAGGATGGTCTTCCGCATGCTCCCGAAAGAAAACTTTCGCCATTGATTCGTCTGCCTCGAAGAAACTCTCATCGATAGAGTATTGGTCGATGCGTGGGGAATAATGGGATAGCATCGACATCACGCGGTTGGAGAGCGAACCGTAGAGCGTATAGTTGCTCGAGAAGATAGCCACTCCTTCAGCCTCCATTTTTTCCTTCACCTGATAGAAGGGGTCGCCCATCTTATAGCCAATGCCTTGGCTTCTTCAGAGCGTGCGATGACGCACCCGTCGTTGTTGCTCAATACAACCACGGGCTTTCCTGTCAGGTCGGGGCGAAACACTCGCTCGCACGAACAGTAGAAGTTGTTGCAGTCTGCCAGTCCTATCATATCTTATCATTAACACCTCTTGTTATCACCAGAAATCCTGGTATGATGTGCAAAATACAAAAAATAATCCGAAAACGATAGTTTTTCATTCAAGTTTTTTGTCGTTTCGTGATTTATTCTTATCTTTGTGGTCATAAGCTAGTATTGAAACATCATAAAACTGAACGATATGAATGATAAGAATAACATGTTGGCATTGAGCCAGGAGCGTTTTTCGGCTCGCAAGTTTACTCCGGAGGCGGTGAGCAGGAGGATCTGGACTATATCATGGAGTGTGTGCGCCTGGCACCATCGGCAGTGAACAGGCAGCCTTGGCGCTGGCTCATCGTGCGCTCGGAAGAGGCGAAGAAGAAACTGCAGGATTGCTACGACCGCGAATGGTTCAAGACGGCTCCTATATATATGATAGGTATGAAAAACGTGAATGAGAACTGGGTGCGCAGATATGATGAGAAACCGCATGGCGATATTGATGTGGCGATAGCGGCAGAGCATCTCTGTCTGGCTGCCACCGAAAAGGGACTAGGCACCTGCTGGGTCTGCAATTACGATACGGCGAAGATGCAGCAGTTCTTTCCGCGTGAGGGCTATGAGGCGGTGGTAATTATCCCTGTAGGTCATATTGCTGAAGACTGTCCATGCGCTGAGAAGAAGCGTAAGGAGATGAGCGAAATCACGGAAGAAATCTAGATCTGAATATAAGAAGAAATCTAGTTCTGGTATAAAATCTGGTACAAAAAAGAAGCTGTATGGAAATGAACGAAGAATCCATCCTGGCATGGAATATCATAGAAAAGACAAATGCCAACCTCTTCCTTACCGGAAAGGCGGGCACAGGTAAGACAACCTTCCTCAAGCGATTGAAAGAACTGTCACCCAAACGAATGATTGTGCTTGCTCCTACGGGCATTGCAGCCATCAACGCCGGAGGAATGACCATCCATTCGTTCTTCCAGCTTCCCTTCTCGCCATACGTGCCGGGCACGACCTTTGGCAGCGGCGAACAGAAACGCTATCAGTTCAGCAAGCTCAAGCGCAATATCATCCGCAGTATCGACCTACTCGTTATCGACGAAATCAGTATGGTGCGCAGCGATCTGCTCGATGCTGTAGATTCTGTGCTTCGCCAGTATCGCAAGCGCCACGATTTGCCTTTCGGTGGTGTGCAGCTCCTGATGATAGGCGATTTGCAGCAGCTGGCACCCGTGGTTACGCCACAGGAAGAGCATCTTTTAGGGCAGCATTATGATACTCCTTTCTTCTTCAGCAGCAACGCTCTGAAGCAGGTGGGTTATCTCACCATCGAACTTAAAAAGGTGTACAGGCAGCAGGATGAACAGTTTATCTCGCTGCTCAACCAGATTAGGGAGAACAAGGCTTCTGAAGCTACGCTGCAGGCTCTGAACCAGCGCTATATTCCAAATTTTGTACCACCTAAGGAGGGCAATTATATCAGGCTTACCACCCATAATGCACCTGCCCAGTATATCAACGAACAGCAGCTCGCTGCCTTGCCTGCGCAGTCATTTTCTTTTACAGCAGAAATAGAGGGCGATTTCCCAGAAACATCTTATCCTGCCGATTTCAAGCTCACATTGAAGCCGGGAGCCCAGGTGATGTTCATCAAGAACGACCCGCAGCACCGTTTTTATAATGGTATGATAGGCGAGGTGATAGGGGTTAGGACCGATGAAGACGGCAGCAAGATTACCGTTCGCAGTAAGGATTCGGGCGAGGAATTTGACCTGGAGAAAATGGAGTGGACCAATGCGAAATATACGCTGAACGAGAAAACCAAGGAGATAGAGGAGACGGTGGAAGGAAAATTCATGCAGTATCCTCTGCGTCTGGCGTGGGCGATAACTATCCACAAGAGTCAGGGACTTACTTTCGAACATGCCATCATCGATGCTTCTCATTCTTTTACCCATGGTCAGACCTATGTGCACTGAGCCGCTGCAAGACTTTGGAGGGCATGGTGCTCAGTCAACCGCTTTCTCGCGGAGCCATTATCAGCAGTCAGACGGTGGATGCGTTCACCAGCCAGCTTGCTGCGCCTAGTCAGGAGCAAATCAGCAGCCTGGAGCTGCAATACATCATTTATTGCATCAGCGAACTCTTCGATTTTTGTTCCATCAGAGCCAGCTATGAGCATCTGATGCGCTGCCTGGTAGAGTTTTTTAATGGTAAATATCCGCGCGTGGTAAGCGAGTATCAGAAGTTGCAGGTGGTGCTGAAGAGTCTGATAGCCGTATCGGATAAATTCCGTGTGCAGTATACGGGTATGCTTGCCCGAAATCCTGATGTAAGACAGGCTGAGCTGCAAGACCGTATTCATAAGGGAGCTATGTATTTTCTTGACAAAATCGGCATTCTGAGTGATTTAATCAGAAAGTCGAATCTTGATACAGACAACAAGGTGGCTAGGAAACAGTTTGAAGACCGCTTCTCTGTTTTCTCAGAGGATGTAAAATTAAAAGAACGGCTTTTGAAGTATGAATGTAGTGCAGAATTCACGGTAACAGATTATCTGAAAAAGAAGGCGCAGTTCTTGCTGTTGGATGCAGATGCCTCATCAGATAGCGGTTCGGGCAGAAAGTCAAGGAGACAGAAGAAACCGAATGAACCGAAGGTGCCGAAAGTCGCTTCGAAGGAGGTAAGTTATGATTTCTATATGCAGGGAATGACGGTAGATCAGATTGCTGCTAAGCGGGGTTATACCAAAGGTACCATTATTGGTCATCTTACTCCTTATGTGAAAGAAGGAAAGATTGGACTGCGGGCGCTGATTTCAAGTGCCCATGAAAAGAAAATCCGTGATTTCATGAAGGCTCATCCTGAATTGGAGCTTTTTAGTGAAATAAAGGAAGCTTTGGGAGCTGGTATTGATTATTACGAAATCAAACTGGTTCATGATTTGATGGAGGGGGAATAAAGGTTTTCTTCCACCATATTATAATAATAGCCGTAACTATATTTGCAGTAGTTACGGCTATTGTTTTTCTTAAAAATCTAGAGTTGGCTCACAGCCTTTTCCAACTGCTGTAAAGCCTGTTTGATAACACTTCTTGGTGCAGCCACATTCAATAGCATGAATCCTTCTCCGCCAGGTCCGAACATCTCCCCATCATTCAATGCCAGATGAGCCTTGTCGATGAATAGGTCGAGAAGCGCATCGTGTGAAAGATGCAGGTCTCGGCAGTTGAGCCATACGAGGAAGAAAGCCTGTGGATTCCTATTGATTATGTCCTGTTATTTGTCTTCCTGCTGGCTGTTCATTCCACCTGTCTGAATGCCCTGCTTTTCTTCCTGGAAATCATTTTTGATGTTGGATTTCACCTTTTGGAATTGCTTCTTGGTGTTGCCGAATTTCCAGGTGAGTGTGAGGCTGATCTGGCGCAGAGGCACCTTTACCGTCATATTCTGTACATAGTCTGAACCCACAGTTTTCTGCTTGATGTTGAGCTTGTCATCGGTTGGTGTGAGGAACATCAGACTCAAGTCCAGCTTATCCTTGACGATGGATTTGGAGAGGGTGGAGTAGAAGAATGACATTCCGCTCTGATAGCCTTGCAGGTTGTGCTGTTTGCTCTGAATGATACTTCCTATTGTCCATTGCAACTCCCAAGGAAGTGTCTGTTGCAGATTGATCATCGTACTGCTGTTCCAGCCATGATTCTTCCATCCCAATACTTCACTTCGCAAATCATTGTAGCTCAGACTCTCGTTCAGCATCAATCTCGTCTTCTTGAACACCAGCCAGTTGGCAAAGACATTCAGACTGGCGTTGCGGGTTTTCGAAACATTGCCGTAGGTGGTGTTGAGCAGGTTGTCTGCATCGATGAACGAATACTGCTCTATCTGGTTGTTGCAGAATCCGTAGCCCAGAGTTGTACTCAGAATGAATCGTGGATTGTAATAATTAAATACCATGTTCACCTGATGCGACTTCACCACGTCGAGGTCTGTATTACCATAGCTAATGGCGGTAGGATTACTGCGGTCAACATAAGGGTTGAGGTAGGTAATTCCCGGACGGGTGATGCGCATGCTGTAGTTCACACCGAGATTCATGCCTGGAGCGATGGCGTAAGAGATGCTGGCGCTCGGTACGAGATTGCCGTAATCTTTATCAAAATCATCACCCTTACCCTGTTCAAACTTCACTTTCTCCCAGGTCTGTTCGTATCGGGTTCCCAGCATGGTTCCTATCTTTCCGAAGTTTCCCTTCCATTCAGCATAGGCGGCAAGAATGTTCTGGGTGTTCTTATACTCCATACTGTTGGCAGGGTTCAGCGTCTCTGTTTTATCTGCCGCCACATCGTAGTAGCGTGAATTGCTTCTGTTGATGCGGGCTATGTATTTGGCTCCGAAATTCAGGCGCTGGGTGGCGCTGAGCGAATGGGTAAAATCTGCCTGGAAAGTATGTTCTGTGCCGCGCATCTTGCTCTTCGAGAGTAGGTCGTTGAGCTGGAGAGCCGTTACATGGCTGATGTCGTCGTAGAACGTATAGTTGTCAGTGTGAGATGGGTTGGTGCTGAAGAGATAGCTGAGAATGAGGTAGTTCGTGCGCTCCTTGTTGAAAAATCGCTGATAATCGATGCTTCCGTTGAAGGAGGTATTGCCCAGATTCTGTTTCATCTCATTGCCATATTCGAATCCTTTGCCATAGATTCCGCCTGTCATCTTTGTGAGTGGATGGCCTGTAATTTTCTGGTTGAAGGTGGTCAGTCCTGTCGTAGCGCTGATGCTGCTCAGCGAGTCGAGTTCGTAGCTCAAACTGATGTTGCCCATAGAGAAAGGCTGCTTCATATCCGAATTCTGGTAATAGTTCATCGTGCTGCCATCCTTCTGGAATCGGTCGAAGGAGATGGTGGTTCCATCCATGCGCTGATGATTGTACATTCCGTTGGCACTATAGGTGAGCTTGCCCTGCTGGCCGCTGATGAAGGCGGAGATGCGCTGTGTCTGGTTGCCGGCAGCTGCACTGATGTTGCCATTATAGCCATTGCTGAAGTCGTTGCCTCCGGCTCCATTCACTGCTTGCTTGTTGAGTACGATGTTGAGCACGCCGCCCGTACCTTCAGCATCATATTTGGCTCCCGGATTGGTGATTACTTCTATGTTTTTTACCATAGTTGCCGGCATTGCTTGAAAATCTGCGAAGGGTTGGCAGAGAACATCGGATTCGGCTTTCCATCCACATACACTTTGAAACTAGATGAACCGTTCACGGTGATATTGTCCTGTCCATCTACCGTAACCATCGGCACCTTGCGCAGCATGTCGAGAACGGTAGAGCCTTGGCGTCAGCATCCTGCTGCACGTTGTAGGTCATCTTGTCGGTCTCCATTTTTACCAGCGGTTTCGAGGCAACCACGGTAACGCTTGCCAGGTCGAAGTCCTTCCATATCGAGTCGTTTTTCTCGACATCACTCTGTGCGAAACTTTCGAGTGAGCAGACGAGCAGGGTGCTCATCAATATCAATGATTTCTGTTTCATATTCTTCCCTTTTCTTATTCTTTTTAAGTTCATGCGCCTTTCTTTTGTAGATTGGCGATGCAAAGATAAGGTGTTTTCTTGAAACAGCAATGAATGGGAGAGGGGTTTAACCCAACAATAACCTACTGGCTCATCCGGTTAACGTAGAGATAACATTTGTATGGCAAAAATGCAGCAAAAAAAGCAAATTGTAACAGAAACATTCGTTTATCTCGAATTTTATTTGTAATTTCGCGCCAAAAACAAAAATAAGGATATTTATGAATAAACTGATTCTGAAAACAACAAAAAGTGGACTGCTGGCAGCTGCCCTGATGGCTTCAATCTCTGCCAGTGCCGAAACTATAGAGGTGAAAACGCTGAAATATGCAGGCCCCTATGCCGTAGCACAGCCTTGGATGGCTGACAGTGTGAACATCAAGGGCGAAGCGTTCGACCTTAAGCAGCTGCTCGATTCGCCACTGTCTTTCACCTTATCCTAAATTCCGCAGCACTTTAGTTTAACTTTTTAATAAGTTCCTGAGCAACAAAAAGTTGCTCAGGATTTTGCCATGTCAGATTTTTCACTTACCTTAGTGCTGCATTTCAAGACAAGCAAAAATCATCAATGACATGGCAAAGGTAAGCATAAAATCTGAGAAAATCACTCCTTTTGGAGGAATATTTCACGTGAGGGAGCATTTTTCCCGTTTTGTGGGTCCGGTAATCGACAAAGTCCTGGGACTTCGGTGCACATCGTTCGGCTATCAAAGCGCGAGATTGTGGGTTCTTTGTCGGCATGACCCATGCATAATCACGTCTGTAGTGGCAAGACTATCGTCAGATGGAGAAGCGAACTGCAAAATTAGTCAGCATCAATATTAGTTGCGGATTTTAGGTTTATCTTGGCTAATGGTTCTTAAATGACCGCTTACCCCTTGCCGCAAAAGCCTCTATCATACAAGGGCAAAAGACTTGGTGAACTGGGGACTGGCTGCCGTTCACGACAGCGTTAGCCCGTGAACGGAGCCTGTCCCCTGTTCACTTTGACCGCTCCATTATTTTGATGACATTGATTTTTGAAACATGAATAAAAGTTTATCTTTTTCGTTCATGCGGATATTATCAGAATAATCGCCTTTTGTTATTTGATACCCACATGGCTTAACCATAAAAACGCCTAAGCCCTTAGTGTATGAACTTACTTCTGAGGCGTAGTCTTTACTTGTATTTAATGGAACTTTCCCTTTAATATGACACCACTCATTATTGCAACTGATGTCTTCAATCTCAGACATCAGTTTTTGCAAATCTGTAATAGCTTTGGAACTTGCCGCTTGGGGTATCTGCAACTCAAAATAGAGCATCGGTTCGAGAATGTCCACACCTGACTGTTGCAAGGCCAGCCTGAAGACATAAGGGGTCAGCTGTCTGAAATCAGCAGGTGTACTTACCGGGCTATAATACTCGGCTTGAGTAAAAGTTACTTTCAGATCAGTCACTTCCCATCCATGTAAACCAGATTGGCAAGACATACGAATCCCTTCAAAAACGGCATTTTGAAAAGAATGGTTCAGATAACCATAGGAGATGTCACTTTCGATTTGCAACCCTGTCCCTAACGGCAAGGTTCAAGCGTCAGCCCTATTGTGGCCCAATAAGGTTGGGTGGCACTTCGATCTGAATAATCTTATTGACCTTTTTTACAGGTCGTTCTTTGTAGATAGTCTTGATCTCATCAAAATGGACCTTTACGGAAAATCGTTCTTCCAGCAATGTCTGTATGATTTCCTTTTGGGTCAAACCATATAACGAGATTTCCAATTCATCACTA
>ENA-OQBJ01000349-OQBJ01000349.1-human-gut-metagenome-genome-assembly--contig:-NODE-349-length-24626-cov-2.619821_pt1 | contig 24626 bp, 34 predicted proteins | sample MGYA00242743_ERZ504545 | MGnify/ENA primary metagenome ERZ504545 (study PRJEB26092, sample SAMD00036252) | human gut metagenome | host: Homo sapiens | study: EMG produced TPA metagenomics assembly of...
TGCGTACATCAAGTCGTTCATGATCCGGAAGAAACTGATATTTATGATTTTTCTGCAGACTGATAAATCCGATATCTACACGTCGTTCCTGAATCCAGCCGGCAAGTTCTCCTTCAACCCCTTCGATAACCTGGATGATGATATCCGGATGTTTCTGCTGGAATTCTCGGATGATCTTTGGAATCCAGTGAATTGAACAGCTTAGATAAGTGCCGATGCGGATGGTTCCTCTCTGCGCACCATTTAATGCAGCAATTTCCTGATGAATTACTTCATCGGCATTCAATAATGTGCGGATTGCCGGAATAAGTGACTTTGCTTCATTTGTAAGTGTAATACCGTGGTGGTCTTTGATGTAGAGCGGGAACCCGACTTTCTTTTCCAGATTTTTCATCATTTGCGTAATACCGGATTGTGTGTATCCAAGTTCCGCGCCTACGCGGGTAAAGCTGCCGTAATCATCAACGGCTAACATGATTTTCCAACTTTTGATGTCCATTCTTTTATTCTCCAATGTAATGAAATACAAAAAATTATAAAAATTTTATTTGCTTATTAATAGTAGCTAAAAAATATCAAAATTACAAGCTTATCGGATGACTTTTTTTAAATCATCGTATGAATCCGAATACATTTAAAATGATGATTATCATAAATATCGGAACAACAATGCAGGTAAGGATTTTGTCGTATAAAGTTACTCTGCCGAACTTACCGTCATTGGTGAGTTCTTTTTCGTATTCTTTAAATCCCAAGGTGTGATATTCCGGAAGCATCCAGCCACGGAAGTTTAATATTACTTAAGAGTCCGAATCTGGGGGGAACGATAATGTTACCGATTCCGACAGAGAATAAAACCTGGGTTGTGCCTGGGAAAATACAGTGAAATTGAATTTGCTAAAATCAGGCAGGAGATAGTATTTTAAACCATCGATTGCATTGCTGGTTACGAACATTGCTCAGATACACATATAATAAGGAAGAGAAAGAGTACAGGCATAATGATTTTGGTTACTTTCTCTACAAGGCGAGATATGCGAATTTCCAAATGTTTCCGAGGCCGATCGCAGCTTCTGCGGCAACCATAATGTAACCAAAACGAGAGTTCCATTCACGAGATTGATTTTCGCTTTCGCTCATATGTAACACATTCCATTCATTATAATATTGTGCAAAAAAAGGGAAGCAACACATCCATGATGTCTGACTCCCCTGATCGCTTTGGCTTATAGTAATAGTATAGTCTGGAAAATTTGAAATATCAATAAAATATTAGGAAACATAATACTAAAATAAGAGAAAATAATACTATTTGGCAAAAACTTAAAATGTTTGAGTGGAAAGTACAAAATAAATTGTATGAATAAAAAAACAAAAAAAGTACTTGCAAAATGTATGGGAATCGGATATACTAAGAGAGCTGTGACATGATAGCGTTGAAGCGTGAGGTTGCTGCTAGAAATTAGCAGGTTTTCCGTGGAGCGAATGTCAAGTTAGGAAACTGGCGACAAGTCACTGTACGAAACTACTATAACGGCCACTGCGATGTGGTAACAACGTGTGGGTTCTCACGACACACACGGGAGAGTGTACAGTCACCGCTTGTCGTACTCGATTATAAGTACGAAAAGGAGGCGACTTTTTTATGGCAAGTCAAGTAATGAGAATCACTTTGAAAGCGTATGATCATCAGTTAGTAGATGCATCCGCTAAGAAAATCATCGAAACTGTAAAGAAAAATGGATCTAAGGTGAGTGGACCTGTACCACTTCCGACAAAGAAGGAAGTAGTTACAATCTTAAGAGCTGTTCACAAATACAAAGATTCCAGAGAACAGTTCGAACAGAGAACTCATAAGAGACTGATCGATATCATTGCACCAACACAGAAGACTGTAGATGCATTATCTAGATTAGAGATGCCAGCTGGTGTAGCTATTGATATCAAAATGAAATAAGAAGCAGTAATTCCTATAATTTAGGATGAGCGTCCAATCGGGCGTTCCGCTGTAAATCACAGGAGGTAAAATAAAATGAAGAAAGCTATTTTAGCAACAAAAGTCGGAATGACTCAGATCTTCAACGAAGACGGAACACTTACTCCGGTAACAGTTCTTCAGGCTGGACCTTGTGCTGTAACACAGATCAAGACTGTTGAGAATGACGGATACGAAGCTGTTCAGGTTGGATTCGTTGACAAGAAAGACAAGATCATCAACAAGGACAAAGGCGGAAAGAAAGAAATTGTTCACCGTCACGGTGTAACAAAGGCAGAGCAGGGACACTTTGCTAAAGCCGGTGTTACAGGTAAGAGATATGTAAGAGAATTTAAGTTTTGAAAATGCTAGCGAATATGAGTTAGGCCAGGAAATCAAGGCTGATATCTTCGCTGCTGGAGATAAGATTGACGCAACTGCAATCTCTAAAGGAAAAGGATTCCAGGGCGCAATCAAACGTCACAATCAGTCAAGAGGACCTATGGCTCATGGTTCTAAGTATCATCGCCATGCTGGTTCAAACGGTGCTTGTTCAGATCCAAGTAAAGTATTCAAAGGAAAACACATGCCGGGACACATGGAAGTAAGAAGATTACAGTCCAGAATCTCGTAGTTGTACGTGTTGACGCTGAGAACAACTTACTTCTGGTTAAAGGTTCAGTACCGGGACCTAAGAAATCTTTAGTAACTATCAAAGAAGCAGTAAAAGCTAACTAAGATTTGGCGAAGGAAGGAGGACACTTAAGATGGCTAACGTATCTGTTTATAATATCGAAGGTAAAGAAGTTGGTAAGATCGACTTAAGCGATGCTGTATTCGGTGTTGAAGTTAATGAACATCTTGTACACATGGCAGTTGTAAGCCAGCTTGCAAATAACCGTCAGGGAACACAGAAAGCAAAAACACGTTCTGAAGTTTCTGGTGGTGGAAGAAAACCATGGAGACAGAAAGGAACCGGTCATGCAAGACAGGGATCTACAAGAGCTCCACAGTGGACAGGCGGCGGAGTTGTATTCGCACCAGTTCCGAGAGATTATTCTTTCAAAATGAATAAGAGAGAGAAGAGAGCAGCTCTGAAATCTGCACTCACATCAAGAGTTGAAGAAAACAAATTCATCGTAATCGATGAGATCAACTTCGAAGAAGCAAAGACAAAGAACTTTGCAAACATTCTTAAGAATTTAGATGTATCTAAAGCATTAGTAGTATTAGAGGATGACAACAAGAACGCAGAGCTTTCAGCAAGAAACATCGCTGATGTTAAGACTGCAAAGACTAATACAATCAATGTGTACGATATCTTAAAATACAACACAGTAATCACAACAAAAGCTGTTGTTGCTAAAATCGAGGAGGTGTACGCATAATGGCAAACGTTCAGTATTATGATGTAATCCTTAAACCTGTAGTAACAGAAAAGAGTATGGAACTTATGGGAGAAAAGAAATACACTTTCTTAGTACACCCAGAAGCAACAAAATCTCAGATTAAAGAAGCTGTTGAAAAGATGTTTACAGGAACTAAAGTAGAGAAAGTAAACACAATGAACAACGATGGAAAGAAGAAAAGAGTTCGTGGAACTTACAACTTCGGAAAAACAGCTAAAACTAAAAAAGCAATCGTAAAACTTACAGAAGATAGCGCAGATATCGAAATCTTTCAGGGATTATAAGATTGCAAAGCATACGGATAGAAACCGTGACAATAAACAATTGAAAGGAGATTAATCATGGGAATTAAAACATACCGCCCATATACGCCTTCCAGAAGACAGATGACTGGTTCTGATTTCTCTGAAATCACAAAGACAACACCAGAAAAATCTCTGTTAGCTCCAAAGAGCAGACAGGCTGGACGTAATAATCAAGGAAAAATCACAGTTAGACACCGCGGAGGCGGAGCTAAGAAAAAATATAGAATTATCGACTTCAAGAGAAGAAAAGACAATATCCACGCTACTGTACTTGGTATCGAATATGATCCAAACAGAACAGCTAACATTGCTCTGATCTGCTATGAAGATGGTGAAAAAGCATATATCATCGCACCTGAAGGACTGACAGACGGAATGACAGTTATGAATGGACCAGAAGCTGAAGTTAAGATCGGTAACTGCCTCCCATTAGCACAGATTCCAGTTGGTACTCAGATCCACAACATCGAGCTTCATCCTGGAAAAGGCGGACAGATGGTTCGTTCCGCTGGTAACAGTGCTCAGTTAATGGCTAAAGAAGGAAAATATGCAACTCTCAGACTTCCATCAGGAGAAATGAGAATGGTACCGCTTGAGTGCAGAGCTTCTATCGGAGTTGTAGGAAATGGTGATCACAACCTGGTCAACATTGGTAAAGCAGGACGTAAACGTCATATGGGAATCAGACCTACAGTTCGTGGTTCTGTTATGAACCCGAATGACCATCCGCATGGTGGTGGTGAAGGTAAGACAGGAATCGGTCGTCCGGGTCCGTGTACACCTTGGGGTAAACCAGCACTTGGTCTTAAGACAAGAAAGAAAAATAAAGCTTCTAATAAGATGATCGTAAGAAGAAGAGATGGTAAAGCAATTAAATAGTTTTCATAAGGAGGTTAGAACCTATGGCACGTTCTATTAAAAAAGGACCATTCGCAGACGCAAGCCTGCTTAAAAAGGTTGATGCTATGAACGAGGCTGGAGACAAGTCTGTAATCAAGACATGGTCCCGTCGTTCTACAATCTTCCCAAGCATGATCGGACACACAATTGCTGTTCATGACGGAAGAAAGCACGTACCTGTATATGTTACTGAAGATATGGTTGGACACAAACTCGGAGAGTTCGTAGCAACCAGAACTTACAGAGGACACGGAAAAGACGAAAAGAAATCCAAAGTTAGATAATTAGATTGTGAAAGGAGGGTTCATCCATGGCTAAAGGACATAGATCCCAAATTAAAAGAGAAAGAAATGCTAACAAAGATACAAGACCTTCTGCTAAGTTATCTTACGCAAGAGTTTCTGTTCAGAAAGCATGCTTCGTATTAGATGCCATCAGAGGTAAGGATGTAACAACAGCACTTGGTATTTTGACATACAATCCAAGATATGCTTCTAGTTTAATAAAGAAATTATTAGAGTCTGCAATTGCAAATGCTGAGAACAACAACGGCATGAATGCTGAGAATCTGTACATTGCAGAGGCTTATGCAAACAAAGGACCAACAATGAAGAGAATCAGACCTAGAGCACAGGGTAGAGCTTACAGAATCGAAAAGAGAATGAGCCACATTACACTCGTGCTTGATGAAAGATAAGGAGGGCAAACATGGGACAGAAAGTTAATCCTCATGGTTTGAGAGTCGGAGTTATCAAAGACTGGGACTCAAGATGGTATGCAGAGAAAGATTTCGCAGACTGCTTAGTGGAAGACCATGAAATCAGAACATATCTTAAGAAGAGATTATACAGTGCTGGTATTTCTAAAATTGAAATCGAGAGAGCATCTGACCGCGTAAAGATTATCGTTTACACAGCAAAACCTGGTGTTGTAATCGGTAAAGGCGGAGCAGAGATCGAGAAAGTAAAAGGTGAATTAGCACAGTTTACAGATAAAAAGTTAATCGTTGACATCAAAGAAATCAAGAGACCGGATAAAGATGCTCAGTTAGTAGCTGAGAACATCGCATTACAGCTTGAGAACCGTATTTCTTTCAGACGTGCAATGAAATCATGCATGTCAAGAACTATGAAATCTGGAGCACTTGGTGTTAAGACTTCTGTATCAGGACGTCTTGGTGGAGCTGATATGGCTCGTACAGAGTTCTACAGCGAGGGAACAATTCCTCTTCAGACACTGAGAGCAGACATTGACTACGGATTCGCTGAAGCAAACACAACTTACGGAAAAGTTGGTGTTAAAGTTTGGATCTACAAAGGCGAAGTTCTTCCGGAGAAAACAGTTAAGGAAGGAGATAGATAATCATGTTAATGCCAAAAAGAGTAAAACGTCGTAAACAATTCCGTGGTACCATGAAGGGTAAAGCTCTTCGCGGTAACCAGATTACAAACGGTGAATATGGTATCGTTGCAACGGAACCTTGCTGGATCCGTTCTAACCAGATCGAAGCAGCCCGTATCGCTATGACACGTTACATCAAACGTGGTGGTAAAGTTTGGATCAAGATATTCCCAGATAAACCTGTAACTACGAAACCAGCTGAGACACGTATGGTTCTGGTAAAGGAACCTTAGAATACTGGGTAGCTGTTGTTAAACCGGGACGCGTTCTTTTCGAGATCGCAGGTGTACCGGAAGAAGTTGCTAAAGAGGCTCTTCGTCTTGCAACTCACAAGCTGCCATGTAAATGTAAAGTAGTTTCTCGCGCAGACTTAGAAGGCGGTGATAACAGTGAAAATTAATGCATTTGTTGAAGATTTAAAAACAAAATCAGCTGCAGAGCTGAATGAAGAATTAGTAGCTGCTAAAAAGGAACTTTTCAATTTAAGATTCCAGAACGCAACAAACCAGTTGGACAATACAAGCAGAATTAAAGAAGTAAGAAGAAATATTGCCAGAATTCAGACAGTAATCACTGAAAAGGCAGCTCAGTAGAAACTGAAAACTCACAAAATGAAAGGAGTTACAGACTGTGGAAAGAAATCTTAGAAAAACCAGAGTTGGTAAGGTTATCAGTAATAAAATGGATAAAACCATCGTTGTTGCAATCGAAGATCATGTAAAACATCCGCTTTACAAAAAGATTGTAAAGAAGACATATAAGCTGAAAGCTCATGATGAGAACAATGAATGCAACATCGGAGACAAAGTAAAAGTTATGGAAACAAGACCTCTGTCAAAAGACAAGAGATGGAGACTTGTTGAAGTTATGGAAAAAGTGAAATAGTATAAGGAGGGAAACCTGCATGATACAGCAAGAAAGCAGACTTAAAGTAGCAGACAACACAGGTGCTAAAGAGTTACTGTGTATCCGCGTACTTGGCGGTTCAACAAGAAGATATGCAAGTATCGGAGACGTTATTGTTGCGACTGTTAAAGATGCAACACCAGGCGGCGTTGTTAAAAAAGGTGACGTAGTTAAAGCTGTAGTTGTTCGTACTGTAAACAGTACTCGTCGTAAAGATGGATCTTACATCCGTTTCGATGAAAATGCTGCTGTAATTATAAAAGATGATAAGACACCAAGAGGAACCCGTATCTTCGGGCCAGTAGCAAGAGAGCTTCGTGACAAACAGTTCATGAGAATTGTTTCTCTGGCTCCGGAAGTACTTTAAGGAGGTGCGCGTAAGATGTCAATGTTAAAGATCAAAAAGGTGATACAGTTAAAGTAATCGCCGGTAAAGATAAAGACAAAGAAGGCAAAGTTATCGCTGTTAACCAGAAGACTGGAAAGGTTATCGTTGAAGGCGTAAATATGCTGACAAAGCACACAAAACCAAGTGCTCAGAACCAGGAAGGCGGAATCGTTCGTCAGGAAGGACCTATCGATATCTCTAACGTAATGTATGTTCACAAAGGAACAGCTACAAGAGTTGGTATCAAGATGGACGGAGACAAAAAAGTACGTTACGCTAAATCAACAGGCGAAGTGATTGATTAATTTGAGGAAGGAGGTCCAAAGCTTTGAGTAGACTGAAAGAACAGTACCAGAACGAGATCATTGATGCAATGATCAAAAAGTTCGGTTATAAAAATATTATGGAAGTACCAAAACTCGATAAAGTTGTTATCAACATGGGTGTTGGTGAAGCAAAAGATAACGCAAAACTTTTAGATGCTGCAATCGCTGACATGGAGAAAATCACAGGTCAGAAGGCTGTAGTTTGTAAAGCTAAGAAGTCCGTTGCTAACTTTAAGATCAGAGAGGGTATGCCGATTGGATGTAAAGTTACATTAAGAGGAGAAAAGATGTATGAATTCGTTGACCGTCTGGTTAACCTTGCACTCCCACGTGTACGTGACTTCAGAGGTGTAAATCCTAACGCATTCGACGGAAGAGGTAACTACGCTCTCGGAATTAAAGAGCAGCTGATCTTCCCAGAAATCGAATACGATAAAGTAGATAAGGTAAGAGGTATGGATATCATCTTCGTTACTACTGCTAAAACAGATGAAGAGGCACGCGAACTGCTTACTCAGTTCAACATGCCATTTACAAAATAAGGAGGTAAATTATGGCTAAGACAGCAATGAAAGTAAAACAGCAGCGCAAGCAGAAATTCTCCACAAGAGAATACAATCGTTGCAGAATCTGTGGACGTCCACATGCATATTTGAGAAAATATGGTATCTGCCGTGTTTGCTTCCGTGAGTTAGCATACAAAGGACAGATTCCAGGTGTTAAGAAAGCAAGTTGGTAGGAGGAAAGAACAATGACAATGAGTGATCCAATCGCAGATATGCTTACAAGAATCCGTAATGCAAATACTGCTAAACATGATACTGTAGATGTTCCGGCATCCAAGATGAAGCTTGCTATCGCTAATATCTTGTTAGATGAAGGATATATCGAAAAATACGACGTTATCGAGGACGGAGTATTCAAAACAATTCACATCACACTGAAATACGGTGCTGATAAGAACGAAAAAGTTATCACAGGCCTTAAGAGAATTTCTAAACCAGGTCTTCGTGTATACGCTTCAAGCGAGAATGTACCTAAGGTATTTGGTGGACTTGGAACAGCAATCATTTCCACAAACCAGGGTGTAATCACTGATAAAGCTGCCAGAAAGCTTGGTGTCGGTGGAGAAGTTCTCTGCTATATTTGGTAAGAAACCCGCGAGCAACTTAGTGAAGGTGTGCCGTAAGGCACAGCCTGAACTGATTGCCATATAGAAACTGAAAACAGAGAAGCCATAAGAGCTTTTCCGAGAATCTAAGTTAAGGAGGAACAAGGTATGTCACGTATCGGAAGACATCCAATCGCTATCCCGGCAGGCGTAACTGTTGAGATCGCTGAGAACAATGTAGTGACTGTTAAAGGTCCAAAGGGAACACTTGAAAAAGCACTTCCAACAGAGATGGAAATCAAACAGGAAGGCGAAGAAATCGTTGTAACAAGACCAAATGACTTAAAGAAGATGAAATCTTTACATGGTCTTACAAGAACACTGATCAATAACATGGTTATTGGTGTAACAGAAGGATACCAGAAGGTTCTGGAAGTTAATGGTGTTGGATACAGAGCAGCAAAATCAGGTAACAAATTAACACTGAACCTTGGTTATTCTCATCCAGTTGAGATGGAAGATCCTGAAGGCGTTGAGACAGTAGTTGAAGGTCAGAACAAGATCATCGTTAAAGGACTCAGTAAAGAAAAAGTTGGCCAGTACGCAGCTGAAATCAGAGACAAGAGAAGACCGGAGCCTTACAAAGGTAAAGGTATTAAGTATGCTGATGAAGTTATCAGACGTAAAGTTGGTAAGACTGGTAAAAAATAAGTAAGGAGAGTGTGAAAATGGTTAGCAAGAAATCAAGAAGTGAAGTTCGTGTAAACAAGCACAGAAAATTACGTAACCGTTTAGCTGGAACAACAGAGTGTCCACGCTTAGCTGTGTTTAGAAGTAATAATCATATGTATGCTCAAATTATTGACGATACAGTTGGAAATACACTGGTTTCCGCTTCCACTCTTCAGAAAGATGTGAAAGCAAACCTGGAGAAAACTAACAACGTTGATGCAGCAGCATATTTAGGAAAAGTAATCGCAGAAAAGGCCCTTGAAAAAGGTATTAAAGACGTTGTCTTCGATAGAGGCGGATTTATTTACCAGGGTAAAGTACAGGCATTAGCAGACGCAGCTAGAGAAGCTGGGTTGAATTTCTAGAAGGAGGAGCACACATGAGACAGGAACGTATTGATGCTAATTCATTAGAATTAAACGAAAAAGTAGTATCAATTAAACGTGTAACCAAAGTTGTTAAGGGTGGCCGTAATATGAGATTCACAGCTTTAGTAGTTGTTGGTGACGGAAATGGCCATGTTGGTGCAGGTTTAGGAAAAGCTACAGAAATTCCGGAAGCAATCCGCAAAGGAAAAGAAGATGCAGCTAAGAATCTCATCTCTGTAGCATTAGATGAAAATGACAGTGTAACACATGATTATATCGGTAAATTCGGAGGCGCTTCTGTATTACTTAAGAAGGCTCCAGAAGGTACTGGAGTTATCGCCGGTGGTCCGGCGCGTGCCGTAATCGAGATGGCAGGAATCAAGAACATTCGTACAAAATCTCTTGGTTCTAACAACAAACAGAATGTAGTACTTGCTACAATCGAAGGATTACGCCAGATTAAAACTCCAGAAGAAGTAGCTAAGCTTCGCGGTAAATCTGTTGAAGAGATCTTTGGCTAAGGAGGTAGAACAAAATGGCAGATTTAAAAATCACATTAGTAAAATCTACAATTGGTGCTGTACCTAAGCATAAGAAAACTGTTGAAGCATTAGGACTTAAGAAGCTGAACAAAACTGTTGTACTTCCAGATAATGCAGCAACAAGAGGTATGGTTAAACAGGTTTCTCACCTGGTAAAAGTAGAAGAAGTATAATTAATTTATTCGGATAAGGAGGTGTCACAATGGATTTATCTAACTTAAGACCTGCTGACGGATCAAAGCAGAGTGATAATTTCAGAAGAGGACGTGGACACGGTTCTGGAAATGGTAAGACAGCTGGTAAGGGACATAAAGGTCAGAAAGCTCGTTCAGGAGGTACAAGACTGGTTTCGAAGGTGGTCAGATGCCATTATATAGAAGAATACCAAAGAGAGGTTTCACTAACAGAAACACTAAGACAATCGTTGGTATCAACGTAAGTGCTCTTGAAGTATTTGAGAATGATACAGTTGTAACTGTAGATACATTAATCGAGCAGGGTATCGTTACAAATCCAAAGGATGGAGTTAAGATCCTTGGAAATGGCGAACTTACTAAGAAACTTACAGTTCAGGCTGATGCATTCAGCGCAGGTGCTGTAGCTAAGATCGAGGCATTAGGTGGAAAAGCAGAGGTGATCTAATGTTAGAAGCATTTCGAAAGGCATTCAAGATAAAAGATATTCGAAAAAAAGATCGGATATACATTTTTGATGTTAATCGTAATACGAATTGGATCGCAGTTGCCAACACCAGGCGTAAATGGTGAATATATTAAGAATTTCTTTGCTCAAAACACTGGAGAGGCGTTCAATTTATTTAACGCCTTCACCGGTGGCTCTTTTGAGCAAATGTCTGTATTTGCCTTAAGCATTACACCTTATATTACTTCATCAATCATAGTTCAGCTGCTTACAATTGCAATTCCGCAGTTGGAAGAAATGCAGCGTGACGGCGAGACCGGAAGAAAGAAAATTGTTGCTATTACAAGATATCTTACCGTTGGTCTTGCTTTAATTGAATCTGGAGCTATGGCGGTCGGATTTGGACGTCAGGGACTTCTGGTGAAGTATAATTTTGTTAATGCAGCAATTGTCGTATTAACACTCACGGCTGGATCAGCTTTTCTGATGTGGATTGGTGAGAGAATTACAGAAAAAGGTGTGGGCAATGGTATTTCTATTGTCCTGGTGATCAACATTATCTCTCGTATTCCGAGTGATATGAAGACGTTATTTGACCAGTTCGTGAAAGGAAAAGCGATTGCTTCCGCTTGTCTTGCAGTATGTGTAATCATTGCAATCATTCTTGCATTGGTTGTATTTACCGTAATCCTGCAGGATGGAGAAGAAGAATTGCTGTACAGTATTCCCAGAAAGTAGTTGGAAGAAGATCTTATGGTGGTCAGTCTACAAACATTCCGTTGAAGGTTAACACTGCAGGTGTTATCCCGATTATCTTTTCATCATCTTTGATGCAATTTCCAATTGTAATTGCATCATTCCTTGGAAAAGATAACGGAAGTGGAATCGGAAGTGAGATACTTCGAGGATTGAATCAGAGTAACTGGTGCAATCCGGAACAGATTAAATACTCTTGGGGATTGGTATTATATATTGTCCTGACTGTATTCTTCGCATATTTTTACACTTCAATTACATTTAATCCATTGGAGATTGCAAATAATATGAAGAAGAGCGGTGGATTCATACCGGGAATTCGTCCGGGAAGACCAACAGTAGAATATTTGACAAAAATCTTGAATTATATTATTTTTGTTGGTGCATGCGGATTGATTCTGGTACAGATTGTTCCGATATTATTTAATGGATGGCTTGGAGCAAAAGTATCCTTTGGCGGTACTTCTCTGATCATTATTGTCAGTGTAATATTGGAAACACTTAAACAAATTGATTCAATGACGCTTGTAAGAACATACAAGGGATTTTTAAATAGCTAATATTTTGACTCGCGGGAAGATTTTTTTCGCGGGTTAAAATGCTATAAGGAGGAACTGCCAATGAAAATTATTATGTTAGGTGCCCCTGGAGCGGGCAAAGGAACCCAGGCAAAAAAGATTGCAGCGAAATATGATATCCCGCACATTTCCACAGGAGATATCTTCAGAGCGAATATTAAAAACGGAACAGAACTGGGAAATAAGGCAAAAACATACATGGATCAGGGACTGTTAGTTCCGGATGAACTGGTAGTAGATCTGGTAGTAGATCGTGTACAGCAGGATGATTGTAAGAATGGTTATGTTCTGGATGGTTTCCCGAGAACAATTCCACAGGCAGAGGCTCTGGATAAGGCTCTGGCAGAATTCGGAGACAAGATTGATTATGCAATTGATGTGAATGTTCCGGATGAGAATATTGTAAAGCGCATGGGTGGACGCCGTGCATGCGTAGGATGTGGAGCAACTTATCATCTGGTATATGCACCGACCAAGACAGAAGGAATCTGTGATGTATGCGGAAAAGAGCTTATTTTAAGAGACGATGACAAACCGGAGACAGTACAGAAGAGACTGAATGTATATCATGAGCAGACACAGCCTCTGATCGATTATTATACTAAAGCAGGTATTTTAAAGACAGTAGACGGAACGGTTGACATCAATGATGTATTTGCAGCAATTGTAGAGATACTTGGAGCATAAGACTATGGCAATCACGATTAAATCTGAAAGAGAAATCGAATTGATGGCGGAAGCCGGAAAGATACTCGAACGTGTACATAATGAACTGGAAAAAGCACTTCACCCGGGAATGAGTACCAAGGATATTGATACACTGGGGGAGGAAATCATCAGAAGCTATGGATGTATTCCTTCTTTCCTGAATTACAATGGATACCCTGCATCGATCTGTGTATCGGTGAACCAGGAAGTTGTTCATGGAATTCCGGATAAACACAGAATCATTCATGAAGGTGATATTGTCAGTCTGGATGCCGGGCTAATCTATAAGGGGTATCATTCGGATGCAGCAAGAACACATGCGGTCGGTGAAGTCAGTGAAGAAGCGAAAAAACTGATCCAGGTTACAAAAGAATGCTTTTTTGAGGGTATAAAATATGCCAAAGCAGGGAATCATCTATTTGATATATCCGGTGCGATCGGCAGATATGCCGAAGAAAGAGGTTATGGTGTTGTAAGAGATCTTTGTGGACATGGAATCGGAACAGCGCTTCATGAGGCACCGGAAATCCCGAATTATGAAGTGGGACGCAAGGGTGTAAAATTAAGACCCGGTATGACACTTGCCATCGAGCCGATGATCAATATAGGAACTTACGAGGTTGACTGGCTGGATGATGATTGGACAGTTGTAACAAGAGACGGTTCTTTATCGGCACATTATGAGAACACGATACTGATCACCGAAGGCGAACCTAGAATTCTGTCCTTAACCTGTGACAATGAATAGACGGATATAATAAGAGGAAACAGATATGGTGATGTATGAAGCAGGAATGCTTGCAAGATCAAAAGCCGGACATGATAAAGCACAGATGTATATCATAAAAGAAGTGGATGATACATATGTATATCTGGTGGATGGCCGCATCAGAACACTCGGCCATCCGAAGAAAAAGAAGAAAAAGCATGTACAGATCGTTCACGGAATATATAATATGAAAGAACTTGATGATGCAGGCATAAGAAAGTTAATTAAGGATTGGATGAAAGAAGAGAAGTAGGAGGAAGATAGAATGTCAAAGGCTGACGTTATTGAAATTGAAGGAACTGTAGTAGAAAAACTGCCAAACGCAATGTTTCAGGTAGAACTTGAGAATGGACATCAGGTATTAGCTCACATCAGCGGAAAGCTGAGAATGAACTTTATCAAGATCCTGCCGGGAGATAAAGTAACATTAGAGCTGTCACCATACGATCTTTCAAAAGGAAGAATCATCTGGAGAGATAAATAAGAACTCTAACAAAAATGTGTAAAAATAAGTCAAAAAACTATTGACTTATCTTGCAAATAAATGCTATACTATATAAGCACGTTTTCTGGGTGTATTTATGCGCTGGAATCTCTGAGTTGCGATTTCAACAGAAAGCAGTGTAGCAACAAAGGCATAGCAATGGATGAAAGGAGGATCCCCGTGAAGGTTAGATCATCAGTAAAACCAATTTGCGAAAAATGCAAAGTAATTAAAAGAAAAGGAAGCGTTCGCATTATCTGCGAAAATCCAAAGCACAAACAGCGTCAGGGTTAATTCTGAGCAATGTTTGATGTATTTAGGCGGCTGATAGTGGACACGCCAGGCGGTGTGGATACTATTTCAAATATACAAGGCGCACCCGAAAGACCGGTGACGATCCTCGTATATTGCTTCTAATGCCGGCTCGTCATTACCGCATAGTTTCCATAACTATGAGCGGTGGCCGGAAAGGGCGTGATACCGAACATGCCTGGGACAAAATCATGTCCCCTATTAAAGACAATTAACAATGAAAGAAAATGGAGGAAATTCACATGGCTCGTATAGCAGGTGTAGACTTACCAAGAGACAAACGTGTTGAGATCGGATTAACTTATATCTACGGAATCGGTAGAACAAGTGCAACTCGTATCTTAACAGAAGCAGGAGTTAATCCTGATATTCGTTGTAGAGATCTTACAGACGACGATGTAAAGAAAATCAGTGCTGTAATCGATGAGACTCAGACAGTAGAAGGTGATCTTCGTAGAGAAATCGCCCTCAACATTAAGAGATTACAGGAAATCGGATGCTATAGAGGAATCCGTCACAGAAAAGGACTTCCAGTTCGTGGTCAGAAGACTAAGACAAATGCTAGAACTAGAAAAGGTCCTAAGAGAACAGTAGCAAACAAGAAGAAATAATTTATTTAAGGAAAGAGTAGGTTAGTTTTATTATGGCAAAGAAAGTTACAAAAAAAGTGACAAAGAAACGTGTCAAGAAAAACGTTGAACACGGACAGGCTCACATCCAGTCATCTTTTAATAACACAATCGTAACATTAACAGATGCACAGGGAAATGCTCTGTCATGGGCAAGTGCAGGCGGTCTCGGATTCAGAGGTTCAGAAATCTACCCTTATGCAGCTCAGATGGCAGCTGAAACAGCAGCTAAAGCAGCATTAGTACATGGTTTAAAATCAGTTGACGTAATGGTTAAAGGACCAGGTTCAGGTAGAGAAGCAGCAATTCGTGCCCTGCAGGCATGCGGAATTGATGTAACAAGCATCAGAGACGTTACACCAGTACCACACAATGGTTGCCGTCCACCAAAACGCAGAAGAGTCTAGTACTATTATTATTCACTACGTTAACGGATTGTATGTGTCCGAATTATATAGGAGGAAAACAAAAACATGGCAGTAAATAGAGTTCCGGTTCTTAAAAGATGTAGATCCCTCGGAATGGATCCAGTTTATTTAGGAATTGATAAAAAGTCTAACAGACAGTTAAAAAGAGCGAATAGAAAAATGAGCGAGTATGGTCTCCAGTTACGTGAGAAACAGAAAGCTAAATTCATCTATGGTGTATTAGAGAAACCTTTCCTGAACTACTTCAAGAAAGCATCTAAGATGAATGGTATGACAGGTGAAAACCTGATGGTACTCTTAGAGTCAAGACTTGACAACGTTGTATTCCGTCTTGGACTTGCTAGAACAAGAGTGAAGCAAGACAGATCGTTGACCACAAGCACGTACTTGTAAACGGAAAACAGATCAACATCCCTTCATACCTTGTAAAGGCTGGAGATGTTGTAGAAATCAAAGAAGCTAAGAAGAGCTCACCAAGATACAAAGAGATCGTTGAGGTTACAGGCGGACGTCTTGTTCCAGAATGGTTAGAAGCTGATCTGGAAAACCTGAAAGGAACAGTAAAAGAACTTCCAAAACGTGAAGCAATCGATGTTCCTGTAGATGAGATGTTAATCGTCGAGTTATATTCTAAATAATAAACCGTAACCCACAGGAGGTGGACTTAGTGTTTGATTTTAATAAACCCAATATTGAAATAACTGATATTTCAGATGATAAGAAATATGGTAGATTCGTTGTAGAACCTCTTGAAAGAGGTTATGGTACAACATTAGGTAATTCTCTTAGAAGAATTATGCTTTCATCTTTACCTGGTTCAGCAATCAGCCAGGTTAAGATTGACGGTGTTCTTCATGAGTTCAGTTCTATTCCGGGTGTTAAGGAAGATGTCACTGAGATTATCATGAACTTGAAATCTCTGGCAATCAAAAACACATCTGAATCTGATGAGCCTAAGACAGCTTATATCGAGTTTGAAGGCGAAGGCGTTGTAACAGCAGCTGATATTCAGGTGGATCAGGATATTGAAATCATGAATCCGGAAACTGTAATCGCTACATTAAACGGTGGTGCAGACAGCAAATTGTATATGGAACTTACCATTACAAATGGAAGAGGCTACGTGAGTGCCGATAAGAATAAAAATGACGAACTGCCAATCGCAGTGATTCCAATTGATTCTATCTACACTCCAGTGGAACGAGTGAACCTTACAGTAGAGAATACCCGTGTCGGACAGATTACAGACTTTGATAAGCTTACATTGGATGTATACACAAACGGCACACTGCTTCCGGACGAAGCTGTAAGTTTGGCTGCAAAGGTACTTAGCGAACATCTGAAACTCTTTATCGACCTGTCAGAAGTGGCTCAGGCTGCAGAAGTTATGATCGAGAAAGAAGACGATGAAAAAGAAAAAGTTCTTGAGATGAGCATTGATGAACTTGAACTTTCTGTTCGTTCATACAACTGTCTGAAGAGAGCTGGCATTAATACAGTTGAAGAACTGACAAACAGAACACCGGAAGACATGATGAAAGTACGTAACCTTGGACGTAAGTCTCTGGAAGAAGTACTTGCAAAATTAGATGAGTTAGGCTTAAGCCTGAGTAAAGGTGAAGAATAATCTGTCAGTAAGCCCGAAAGTGCATGGCAGAGCATTTGGCTAGTAAGCCCGAAGAAGCATAACCAAGTGTTATAATGGAGGATATTTAAAATGGCAAAATATAGAAAACTTGGCAGAACATCAAGCCAGAGAAAAGCATTATTAAGAAACCAGGTAACAGCACTTCTGAATAACGGAAAGATCGTTACAACAGAAGCTAAGGCTAAAGAGATCCGCAAGATCGCTGAAGGTCTTATCGCATTAGCTGTTAAAGAAAAAGATAACTTCGAAGAAGTTACTGTAAAAGCTAAAGTTGCCCGCAAAGACAAAGATGGCAAGAGAGTAAAAGAAGTTGTAGATGGTAAGAAAGTTACTGTATATGACGAAGTTGATAAAACAATCAAAAAGGATATGCCAAGCAGACTGCATGCTCGTCGTCAGATGCTGAAGGTTCTTTATCCTGTAAAGGAAGTTCCAACTGCACAGGCTGGAAAGAAGAAAAATACAAAAGAAGTTGATCTCGTAGCTAAATTATTCGATGAGATTGCTCCTAAGTATGCAGATCGTAACGGTGGATATACAAGAATCGTTAAGATCGGTCAGCGTAAAGGTGATGCAGCTATGGAAGTTCTGATCGAACTTGTATAGTTAGAAGTCAATTTTATAAAGAGGGGGGAACTACCAAAAGGGGTTCCTCCTTTTTTTATAAAATTCGATATTGAAACCAGAAAAAATATATTATATATGCAAACAGTGACTTTGAACGAAGTGAACGGAACAGTTTGCATATATAATATATTTTTTTGTACGGAATAATATTCAAGATTTGTTAAAAATCTGACTATAGCGTTAAATTTACTACTATTAACAAATATGATTACAAATTATCAAATAAATGATATAATATCGTCAACGCAGTTAATATTACATTGTTCAAAAGACTGATAATTACAATTTATTTGGACTATAAATTGACAAATGAAATGGAAGGTAGGGATAAAGAATGAGCAGACTGGAAATTGCCTCTCCAAAAAGAGCAAAGATCGTAATGGAAGGCCTCTATAAAGATCTGGAAAGAAGAATTGAATCGAGTCCACCGGGGTTATGTCCAGTAGATATGGCAAGAGCATTTCTCGAGTTATGTCATGCACAGACATGCGGAAAATGTGTGCCTTGCCGTATAGGATTAGGACAGCTTAATAATTTCATCCGTGAAGTACTGGATGGAAAAGCGACAATGAAGACATTAGATATCATGGAACAGACAGCACTTTCTATTATGGAATCTGCAGACTGCGCGATTGGTTATGAAGCAGCGAACATGGTATATAAAGGATTGATCGGTTATCGTGATGATTATATTGAACATATTCAGAACGGAAGATGTACCTGTACATATAATCAGCCTGTACCATGTGTATCTTTATGCCCGGCACATGTAGATATTCCTGGATATATCGCACTGGTAGGGGAAGGACGATATGCGGATGCAATCCGACTGTTAAGAAAGGATAATCCATTCCCGACCACATGTGGATTCATCTGTGAACATCCATGTGAAGCAAGATGTAGAAGAAACATGGTAGATGATTCTATTAATATCCGCGGATTGAAGCGTGTAGCAGCAGATTTTGCAGGAGAAGTAGATCCTCCGCAGTGCGCACCAAGTACAGGTAAGAAGATCGCAATCCTTGGCGGCGGACCTGGAGGATTAAGTGCAGCATATTATCTGCAGTTAATGGGACATCAGACAACCGTATATGAGATGCTGCCGGAATTGGGCGGAATGCTTCGTTATGGTATCCCGAACTACAGACTTCCAAAAGAAAGACTGGACGATGATATCCGAGCAATCCTGAAGACAGGTGTACAGGTGAAGAATGGTCTGAAGATCGGACAGGATATTACGATCCAGGAATTAAGACAACAGTATGATGTTGTTCTGATCACGATCGGGGCAAGTACAGATAAAAAATTAGGATTAGAGAATGAAGATGCAGACGGAATCATTTCCGCAGTGCAGTTCTTACGTAATGTAGGAAAAAACCAGATTATAGATCTGACAGGAAAAGAAGTGGCTGTTATTGGTGGAGGTAACGTATCAATGGATGCGGTCCGTACAGCAAAACGTCTGGGTGCAAAGAAGGTAAGTATTGTCTATAGACGAAGAGTAGCAGACATGACGGCACTTCCTGGAGAAATCGAAGGAGCAGTTGCGGAAGGCATAGAATTACAGACGCTGAAAGCACCGGCATCTATAGATGTAGACGAGAATCATCATGTAAAAGGTATCTATGTGACACCTCAGATGGTAAGCTCGATCAGAGATGGAAGAGCAAGTATCAAACCTACAGGTGAAGAAGATATTTACATACCATGCGATGTATTAATCGTAGCAATTGGGCAGAATATTGAGACACATCACTTCGAACAGGCGGGTATCCCGGTTGAACGTGGTAAGATCATTACTAAAAGTACGGGAGCATTTGAGAATCTTCCTGGAGTATTTGCAGGAGGGGACTGTGCAAGCGGACCGGCTTCGGTTATCAAAGCAATCGCGGCCGCAAAGGTTGTTGCAGCCAACATTGATGAGTATCTTGGATATCATCATGAAATTTCCTGCGATGTTGAAATCCCGGAGGCACATCTGGATGACCGTACACCTTGCGGAAGAGTGAATCTTACAGAAAGAGAAGCATGTGAAAGAGTCTGTGATTTTGAAGCAGTTGAAAACTGCATGACAGAAAAAGAAGCAAAACAGGAGGCAAGCAGATGTCTTCGCTGTGATCATTTCGGATACGGTATATTTAAGGGAGGCAGAGAGACATTATGGTAAATCTTACAATTGACGGAAGAAAGATAACAGTAAAAGAAAATACCACGATCATGGAAGCTGCAGCCCAGAATGGGATTCCTATTCCGAAACTTTGTTATTTAAAAGGAATCAATGAAATTGCGGCCTGTCGTGTCTGTGTAGTAGAACTGGAGGGAAAAGAGAAGCTGATCACCTCCTGCAATAATGTTGCAAAAGAGGGAATGGTCATTCATACGAACAGTCCAAAGGTAAGAAGGCACAGAAGAACGACAGTAGAACTGATCCTTTCACAGCATGACTGTGAATGTGTAACTTGTTCGAGAAGTGGCAACTGCAGTCTTCAGACAGTTGCCAATGATCTGAATATTATAGAGATTCCATTTAAGATGGAAATTGAAAGACAACCGTGGAACAAGGAATTTCCTCTGATCAGGGATTCTTCAAAATGTATTAAATGTATGCGGTGCGTACAGGTTTGTGAAAAAGTACAGAGCCTTGGTGTATGGGATGTAGAAGGAACAGGATCAAGAACAACGATTAATGTAGCCGGACACAGAACGATAGAGGAAGCTTCATGCGCATTATGCGGGCAGTGTATTACGCATTGTCCGGTGGGAGCATTACGGGCAAGAGATGATACAGAAGATGTATGGGATGCAATTGCAGATCCGGATAAGATCGTAGTTGCACAGGTGGCTCCAGCTGTAAGAACAGCATGGGGCGAGGAATTTGGGCTTTCTGATAAGGAAGCAACTGTCGGAAAGATCCTTGATGCTTTGAAGAGAATGGGAGTCGATTATGCATTCGACACAACATTTTCAGCTGACTTGACAATCATGGAAGAAGGGACGGAATTTTTGCACAGATTTACTGCAGGGGAATTAAAAGAGCGTCCGATGTTTACTTCATGCTGTCCGGGATGGCTTAGATTTATCAAATCACAGTATCCTCATCTGGTGAGACAGCTTTCAACGGCAAAATCACCACAGCAGATGTTCGGAGCCGTGATGAAAACTTACTTTGCAGAGAAGCTTGGGGTATCACCTGAGAAGATCTACACAGTATCTGTAATGCCATGTGTGGCAAAAAAAGGGGAAAAGGAGATGGAACTGTTCTATCAGGAATATGCGGGACATGATATCAATGCAGTTATTACGACAAGAGAACTGACAAAGATGATCAAATCAGCGCATATCAGTCCGGATACACTTGCAGATATTGACAGTGACCGGCCAATGCAGGATGGAACAGGAGCAGGTGTAATTTTCGGAGCAACAGGAGGTGTAATGGAGGCGGCTCTTCGAACTGCATACTATCTGCTTAAAGGTGAGAATCCACCGGAAGATGCATTTAAAGCTGTAAGAAGTACCGGATTTAATCAAAATCAGGGAATACAGGAAGCAAATTTCCAGATCGATAATGTAACAGTCAGAACTGCAGCAGTCAGCGGACTTGGGAATGCAAGAGCTCTTCTGGATCGCATCAATAAAGGAGAAGTTCATTATGACTTCGTAGAGGTAATGGCTTGTCCGGGAGGATGCGTAGGCGGTGGCGGACAGCCAATTCATGATGGAAGAGAACTTGCTTATGAAAGAGGACAGAAGCTTTACAGTCTGGATAAAAATGCAAAACGTCGGTTCTCACATGAAAATCAGGACGTTCAGAAAATGTATGAGGAATACTTTGTAAAACCTAATTCACCAAAATCACACATGTTACTGCATACAGAGCATAAACTGGAAGGTTTTTAAGGTGAAAAAGCTACATGTTAAAAAAATATCAAATATGTGAAAAAAATATCAAAATATTATTGACAAAGAATTAACAAACGGTTATACTAAGACCATCGAAACAAACAAAAACTCACAGGAGGATAATCAACATGGCGACAAAGAAAAAAGAAAACGCAGTACCAGAGATTATTGATAATGTAGAAGCTCTCGAAGCTAAGATGAAAGCAATGAGAGAAGCTCAGAAAAAATTTGCTACTTACACACAGGAACAGGTAGACAAAATCTTTTTCGAAGCAGCGATGGCAGCAAATAAGATGCGTATTCCGCTTGCTAAGATGGCAGTAGAAGAGACAGGACGTGGTCTTGTAGAAGATAAGATCATCAAAAACCATTACGCAGCAGAGTATATTTACAATAAGTACAAAAACGATAAGACATGCGGCGTGATCGAAGAAGACAAAGCGTACGGAATTAAAAAGATTGCAGAACCAGTTGGTCTGGTAGCAGCGGTTATCCCAACTACAAACCCGACATCAACAGCAATCTTCAAAACATTAATCTGTTTGAAAACAAGAAATGCAATCATCATCAGCCCACACCCGGCAGCAAAGGCATGTACAATTGCAGCAGCAAAAGTTGTTCTTGATGCAGCAGTAAAAGCCGGAGCACCGGAAGGAATCATCGGATGGATCGATGTTCCGTCATTAGAGCTGACAACAACAGTTATGAGAGATTCAGATGAGATCCTTGCAACAGGTGGTCCTGGAATGGTTAAATCTGCATACTCTTCAGGAAAACCGGCACTTGGTGTTGGACCTGGTAACACACCTGTTATCATCGATGATTCAGCAGATATCAAGATGGCAGTTAACTCCATCATCCATTCTAAGACATTTGATAATGGTATGATCTGTGCTTCTGAACAGTCAGTAACTGTACTGGACAGCATTTATGATGAAGTTAAGAAAGAATTTGCATACCGTGGATGCTACTTCCTCAAGAAGGGAGAAGAACTTGATAAAGTTCGTAAGACAATCATCATCAACGGAGCATTAAATAATAAGATTCCTGGAAAATCAGCATATGAGATCGCTAAGTTAGCAGGTGTTGAAGTACCGAAGGCTACAAAGATCCTGATCGGTGAAGTAGAATCTGTTGATATTTCGGAAGAATTCGCACATGAGAAATTATCTCCTGTACTTGCAATGTACAGAGCTAAGACATTTGATGAGGCTCTTGCAAAAGCTGAGCAGCTTGTTGCAGATGGTGGATACGGACATACATCATCACTTTACATCCACCCATCACAGACAGAAAAGATTGAGAAACATCAGCAGGCTATGAAGACTTGTCGTATCCTGATCAATACACCTTCATCACAAGGTGGTATCGGAGACCTTTACAACTTCGGACTTGCTCCATCTCTTACACTTGGATGTGGTTCTTGGGGAGGAAACTCTGTATCTGAGAACGTAGGTGTGAAACACCTGATCAATATCAAGACAGTTGCAGAGAGGAGAGAAAACATGCTGTGGTTTAGAACACCTGAGAAAGTATACTTTAAGAAAGGCTGCATGCCTGTAGCATTAGATGAACTCGGAACTGTAATGCATAAGAAGAAAGCGTTCATCGTAACAGACAGTTTCCTGTACAAGAATGGTTATGTAAAACCGATCGAAGATAAATTAGATCAGATGGGAATCCAGCATACATGCTTCTTTGAAGTTGCTCCAGACCCAACTCTGCAGTGCGCTAGAAGAGGTGTAGAACAGATCAGAGCATTTGAGCCAGATACGATCATCGCTCTTGGTGGTGGATCCGCAATGGATGCCGGAAAGATTATGTGGTTAATGTATGAGCATCCGGAAGCAAAATTCGAAGATATGGCTATGGACTTCATGGATATCCGTAAGAGAGTATACACATTCCCTAAGATGGGAGAGAAAGCTTACTTTATAGCTATCCCAACATCTTCAGGAACAGGTTCAGAAGTAACTCCATTCGCAATCATCACAGATGCTGATACAGGAGTAAAATGGCCTATCACAGACTACGAATTAATGCCAAACATGGCTATCGTAGACGTTGACAATGCAATGACAGCACCTAAGGGACTGACAAGTGCATCTGGTATCGACGTAATGACACATGCAATCGAAGCATATGTATCTATCATGGCTACAGACTTTACAGATGGTCTTGCTATGAAGGCAGTAAAAGCAGTATTTGATTACTTACCATCTGCATATGAGAATGGTGCTAATGATCCAATTGCAAGAGAGAAGATGGCTAACGCTTCATGCATGGCTGGTATGGCATTCGCAAATGCATTCCTTGGACTGAACCACTCTATGGCTCACAAACTTGGTGCATTCCATCACCTGCCACACGGTATTGCTAACGCTGTAATCCTGACAGATGTAATGCGTTACAATGCTGCAGAAGTACCTACAAGAATGGGAACATTCTCTCAGTATCAGTATCCACATGCACTTGCAAGATACGCAGAATTAGGACGTTTTGCAGGATGCAAAGGTAAGACAGATGAAGAAGTATTTGAGAACTTCATCGCTAAACTGGAAGAACTCAAAGAGAAGATTGGCATTAAGAAGACAATCAAAGATTACGGTGTAGATGAGAAATACTTCCTGGATACATTGGATGATATGACAGAGCAGGCATCAACGACCAGTGTACAGGAGCTAACCCAAGATCATCCACTTATGAGCTGAGATGAAAGAAATCTAACCATGAATGCCTATTATGGAAAATAAAAACAGGGACAAAATAATAATAATCCAGA
>ENA-OQBJ01000350-OQBJ01000350.1-human-gut-metagenome-genome-assembly--contig:-NODE-350-length-24519-cov-2.823385_pt1 | contig 24519 bp, 26 predicted proteins | sample MGYA00242743_ERZ504545 | MGnify/ENA primary metagenome ERZ504545 (study PRJEB26092, sample SAMD00036252) | human gut metagenome | host: Homo sapiens | study: EMG produced TPA metagenomics assembly of...
GATAATTTGTAATTTCAGAGGATTCGTAACGTTTTGGGTATCAATCATAACAAAATCCCTACTTCCCATAAGAAGTGGGTGGGGGAATTATGTGCCTTTATCTAAGCTTAAATGAAAGAGCCGTGATTCGGAGAGGGATTGGATTTTCCTTTTTACAGGTTTCAAATAGTTATAAATGGAGAGAGGAATACCGGTTTGTGAGATTCTGAGGCAAGCCGTAAAAATAAAAAAGCTCCGGAAATTGTTTCCGGAGCTTTCCTCATTGTAAGATGTGAGGATGGATTTAAAAATTTGGTTTATAAAAAATGCACTACGCATCAATGTTAGCGTAGGTAGCATGTTTTTCAATAAATTCACGGCGCGGAGCAACATCGTCCCCCATCAACATGGAGAATATATAGTCGGCTTCAGCCGCATTTTCAATGCTTACCTGTTTCAGTATACGTGTTTCCGGATTCATGGTTGTTTCCCACAACTGTTCCGGATTCATTTCACCCAAACCTTTGTAGCGCTGTGTGTGAATACCGGTTTCTGTTCCGTCACCATATTTCTGCATAAATGCCTGACGTTCTTCATCAGTGTAACAATATTCGCTGATTTTACCTTTCGAGCATTTGTACAGAGGCGGGTTGGCGATGTAAAGGTGTCCGCCCTGAATTACTTCAGGCATATAGCGGTAGAACAATGTCATGATAAGGGTGTCGATGTGAGAACCATCGACATCGGCATCGGTCATGATGATCACCTTGTGATAACGGAGCTTGTCGATGTTCGCTTTCTTGCTATCTTCAGTTCCGTCTACACCGAAACGTACCCCTAGTGCCTGGATGATATTGTTTACCTCATCGCTTTCGAATGCTTTATGCCACATGGCTTTCTCTACATTCAGGATCTTACCACGCAATGGAAGAATGGCCTGGAACTGGCGGCTGCGTCCTTGTTTTGCAGAACCACCTGCTGAGTCACCCTCGACAAGGAACAATTCACATTCTTCTGCCGTACGGCTTGAACAGTCGGCAAGCTTTCCTGGCAGACCGCCTCCACCCATCGGGCTCTTGCGCTGTACCGATTCACGTGCCTTACGGGCAGCGATACGTGCTGTTGCCGCAAGAACAACTTTGTCGACAATCGTTTTTGCTTCCTTCGGATGTTCTTCCAGATAGTAAGTAAGGGCTTCACCTACAGCCTGATTTACAGCACCGCTGACCTCGTTGTTACCCAGTTTAGTCTTGGTCTGTCCTTCGAACTGTGCTCTGCTACTTTTACTGAAATAACGGCAATCAGTCCTTCGCGGAAGTCTTCACCAGATATTTCTACTTTTGCTTTTTCCAGTGCTTTGCTTTCTTCAGCATATTTTTTCAGTACACGAGTCAAAGCTGTACGGAAGCCCGCTTCGTGTGTACCACCTTCTATGGTGTTGATGTTATTCACATACGAGTGCAGGTTTTCGCGGAAGCCTGTATTGTACATGATAGCACATTCGATAGGGATACCCTGTTTCTCTGTATTCAGGTAAATCACATCGTCGATAAGCGGAGTGTTTGTCGAGTTCAGGAAACGGACAAACTCTTTTACACCTTCTTCTGAGTGGAAAATTTCTTGTTTGAACGATCCGTCTTCTTCTTTCTCGCGCTTGTCGGTCAGCGTAATGGTGATACCTTTATTCAGGTATGCCAGTTCACGCATACGTGCCTGTAGGATATTATATTTATATTCGGTGGTAGTGAAAATGCTTCCATCGGGCCAGAAAGTCTGTCGGGTTCCGGTGATATCGGTAGTACCCACTTCCTTTACGGCATAGAGCGGCTTTCCGCATGCATATTCCTGCTGGTAGATTTTTCCGTTTCGGAATACGTTTGTTGTCATGTGTGTAGAAAGAGCATTTACACACGATACACCTACACCGTGCAAACCTCCGGATACCTTGTATGAACCTTTGTCGAATTTACCTCCGGCATGCAGCACAGTCATAACTACTTCCAATGCCGATTTTTTCTCTTTTTCATGGAAATCGACAGGAATACCACGACCGTTATCCTGTACGGTGATTGAATTGTCTTCGTTGATTGTTACTTCTATATGGGTACAATAACCGGCCAGGGCTTCATCGATAGAGTTGTCTACTACCTCGTACACCAGATGGTGCAATCCCTTTTCACTAATATCGCCGATATACATGGCGGGACGTTTACGTACGGCTTCCAGTCCTTCCAACACCTGGATGCTGCTTGCCGAGTAATTGTTTCCGCTGCTTGGTATCAGTTCTTCACTCATCTCTTTTTACTTCTAGTTTTTTAAGTGTTCAAAATTACTAAAAAAGCGTGATATAACCGAACTTATGATTCTAAAAAACTTGAAATTCGGATAGGAAATGGTGAACTTCTATGCTTATTCTTTGTGTGAATACAATACGGACTGCCGTCGTTTTCAGTCCGGCGGCAGTCGTGGCAGATGAAATGTTTTATAGGGGTAAGATGTGTCCCGTAAAGTTATAATTACTCCCTAAAAAACTTTTGGTCAGCCGGACGAAGCATCGGTTGGTATCCTTATAAAGAATTATCAGCATGGTGGAAACTCTGGTTGCCTCTCCATTGGTCTTTAATTCGTAATGAATGTCTCCGTTCTTTTGCTTTTCTCCTTTGGACAGTGTGGCTGTAAGTTCACATTCATGTCGGGGAGATCTTTTAGTCCGGTTGCCTATATCTTCGGGTGAGATGTAGTAAGAAACCTCATTGCCTTGCATGCTGAAGTAGCAGTCGGATGCGAATCGTTGCTTCGGACGTCTTCTGGAAGTGCTTTTGTCGTAGATTTCTTCTATTACAATTTTGAAACTATGTTGTTCCAGGCTTGTATTGCCTGTTCATGGTTTACTTTTTCGGTTGCAAGGTTTGTGGTTTTGCATCCGCTTCCCAACAAAAGAATGGTAACAAACAAAAAGAGAGAAACTGTGGTTTTCATAATCATAGGTTTTTAATAGGTGAAGCAAAAAAACAGGTTGTCGATAACTTTTAGAGTTTTGCGTTTTCAGAGGCTCTTTTCGGAAACTGATTGCAACTTTTCGAAAAGACTATTCCTTTTCAGTTGCAATATAGTGCTTTTTTTTTAAGAAAAAAGTGATTATATGTTTTATAGACTGTCCTTCTGTATGAGTTGAGAGGAGTTTAGAATGCTTTGAAGTGTAGGTCTGATATAGGAATCGGAGGTGAAATGAACTTGCGAATATCTCCGGGCAGAAGAAAAGGGGTATTGTGAGGTATAAACGACAAAAGGCCGAATCATTTCGATTCAGCCTTAATATCCTTAAAGTGAGCAATTACTTAAGCCAATTTGCTGATGTGAGCAGCCAATTTTGACTTCAAGTTAGCAGCTTTGTTCTTGTGGATAATGTTACGTTTAGCCAATTTATCCAACATTTTCTGTACGTTAGGGAACAGAGCTACAGCTTCTGCTTTGTCAGTAGTTGCACGAAGTTTCTTCACTGCGTTACGCATAGTCTTAGCATAATATCTGTTGTGAAGTCTTCTCTTTTCTTCTTGTCTGATTCTTTTGATAGATGATTTGTGATTTGCCATCTCGACTAATCTTTAATATTGTTCGTGATTTTGTTTATTATGTAGCCCGTGGGGGAATCGAACCCCCCTTTCAAGAATGAAAATCTTGCGTCCTAACCGATAGACGAACGGGCCATCCTTAGATTCAGGATTATTCCTGACTTGCTTTTCGAGGACATATATCTCTCGATTGCGGATGCAAAGGTATGAAGAATTTTCATTCCTGCAAAACTTTCTGTGATTTTTTTTATTAAATCATTTGCAGTTTGTCGGGGTACATGAAATTTTGGTTCGGATAGGTGCGATTTTTACTCGTTTGGTCATGGAAAACAACCGTTTATTCCTTTTGTATAGCTGAGCTGGTTTAGTTTGATTATTGAAAGCTTGTATATTTGCAATATATCAGAGTGTCCGGTTTCTTCGGGGAAAGAATAGGAGAGGCTCTGAAAATCTGAAGTCGCTCTCTCTCTTATTAAAGTTTTTATAAAATGGTTGCCCTGCATGATAAATAATTACTGTTATTTACATGCAGGGATTTTTGCATTATGTGTATCTTTGCCTCCGTTATGTTGCAAAAATACGTTGGCATAGTTCTTCATACGGTAAAGTATAACGACAAGGCAAATATCGTGCATGTCTATACCGAGCAGTCGGGCAGAATGTCTTTTCTGATTCCGGCACAACGTTCTCGTAAATCAGCTGTAAAGCAAGTGCTTTTCCAGCCTTTGTCTGTCGTAGAATTTGAAGCGGATATGCGTCCTCGTTCCGGTATTCATCCCATCAAGGAGGCAAAAGCCTGGTATGTCTTTACGTCATTGCCTTATGATCCTTACAAATCGGCAATAGCCATGTTTCTGGCAGAATTCCTTTATCGTGCATTGAAGGAGGAAACTACCAATGTTCCTTTATTTGCCTATTTGGTTCACTCTGTACAGTGGCTGGATGTTTGTGAAACCAGTTTTGCCAATTTTCATCTGTCTTTTTAATGCGACTTTCCCGTTTTCTCGGGCTTTATCCCAACGTTGAAGAGTATTCTTCCAGCGACTATTTTGATTTGCTGAATGCTTGCTTTGTTTCTTCTCAGCCTTATCATGGCATGTTTGTTCGTCCGGAAGAGGCTTCTCATATACGTACTCTGATGCGTATGAATTATGAAACAATGCATCTGTTTGCTATGAACCGGATGGAGCGGAATCGTTGTCTGGATATCATCAATGAATATTATCGTTTACATTTACCTGACTTTCCGGAGTTGAAATCGCTTCCTGTTTTGCAAGAATTGTTTTAGATATATAGCCTTTGGAAGTAACTCGGATAAAATAACAGGAAGTTTTAGAAAAACATCGTGAATTTTTCGGAAATTCATCGAGATCTTTTTTGAAAAATTGTACAAAAAAAGAACACTTTTTTATGACCTTTTCGTTGACTTATTTGCTTTCGCTATATAAGACATAATACTTTGTTTTCTAAGCAATAAAAAAAGATACGGAACTCTCATGGAAAGTTCCGTATCTTGTATAAGGTTTAGTCTAACTTTTCTGTATGGAGGAGAATTACTGCAACAATTCTTTTACTTTTGCAGAAATAGCACGTCCTTCGGCAAGTCCGGCCAGTTCTTTGCTGGCAACACCCATAACTTTTCCCATATCCTTTCCGTTAGTTGCACCAACACGTGCAATGATTTCTTTCAATTTAGCTTCCAGTTCTTCAGCTGAAAGTTGTTTGGGAAGGTATGCTTCGATGACACGTACCTGAGCCATTTCTTCTTCTGCGAGATCTGCACGGCCTTGTCCTTCGTAAACGGCAGCAGAATCTTTTCCTTGTTTTACCAGCTTCTGCATAATTTTCAGTGCAGCTTCATCGGTCAGTGTATCATTTGCTCCCGGAGCTGTTTTAGCTTCCAGGAAACACTTTTTGACATTGCGCAAGGTTTCCAGTCTGACCTTGTCTTTGGCTTTCATTGCCTCTTTGATATCGTTGCTGATTTGTTCGAATAAATCCATAGTAATATAGTTATAAAATTGTAGTTCGTTTCTTGTTTAGAAAGTAATGGTCATAGAGCCATTCTCGCTATTGTCCAGCTTAGGGGTTGAGCTTTCTTCGGCAACGGCTCTCGACTGGATACTTTCGAGTACAGCTTTTGAACGCTTGTAGGTAGGAGTTGTTTCTACCATGCTGATGATATCATCATTGTCCAGATCTTCTTGTGTGAAGATATAGATTTTGTAGTTTCCTTTCTTCCGGTTGTTTTTATAACTTCCCGGATAGAAATCATCACGCGTTCGGCCTTCTTTTGTTCTTCTTCCTCCAGTTCTTCCTGACGTTTTTGTTCTTCTGCAGAAAGTTTGTTGTTCATTCCCGGCACATCTTTGATGCCAAATCCGGTTGCAAGGATGGTAAACTTCACCTTATCTTCCAGATTGTCGTCGATGTACAATCCCCATTTCGTTTCTACATCTTTGCCGAAGCGGCTCATGAATTCGTGTACCTCATTCATTTCTTCCATCATCAGGTCGCTGTTACTGCTATATGAGATGTTGAAAAGAACTTTCTTAGAGTTGAAGATATCGTTGTTGTTCAGTAATGGTGAGTGCAGTGCATCAGTAATGGCTTGGGTAACTCTTCCTTCTCCATATCCGTATCCTGTACTCATAATAGCCACACCTCCATCTTTCAATACTGTTTTCACATCATTGAAGTCGAGGTTGATTTTACCACGTATTGTAATGATTTCTGCAATACTTTTGGCTGCAACAGAAAGGGTATCATCTGCTTTTCCGAAGGCATTCATTACGCTCAGGTCGGAATACACATCGCGCAGGCGTTCGTTATTGATAACGAGCAACGCATCGACGTGCTTACTCATTTCTTCTACACCGTCGAGTGCCTGGTCTATCTTTTTATTTCCTTCAAAAAGGAATGGAATGGTAACAATGCCGACAGTGAGGATTCCCATATCCTTGGCAGTCTTAGCAATAATCGGAGCAGCACCCGTTCCGGTTCCTCCTCCCATACCTGCTGTAATAAAAGCCATCTTACAGCCATCATTCAGCATGTTTTTCACGTCTTCCAAACTTTCGTTGGCTGCATCGCGTGCTCGCTCCGGTCGGTTTCCCGCTCCAAGGCCTTCACGTCCCAATTGAAGTTTTATAGGTACAGGCGACTCGTCGAGTGCCTGATTATCTGTATTGCAAACCACGAATGTGACATCGTGGATTCCTTCTCTATACATGTGGTTGACTGCGTTACCGCCACCACCGCCTACACCGATTACTTTAATGATACTCGGTGATCCACTTTGGAAATCGAATGGCATAATTGTTTCGTCAGACATAATTCTTCCTTTTCTTTATGCGGTGAATATTTAATCTTTCATCATCTCGTCTGCTCCGTTTTTTAAAGCGTTTAGCAGTCGCTTAAACGGATTATCCTCTTTAAGTTTTTCTATTTCAGCTATCATGGATGTTATTTCTTCATCCTTTTCCTGCACGTTCAGGCTGCGGGCCTGTTCCAACTTGGCAAGTGCGTCTTTGTATTTCTTGCGATTCATCTGACGGTGTGCTTCAGTAATCAGCGTTTCGCAATCGTGCAGACGTTTCTGAGCCCGTTCTAACTCCTGACGTATCTTAGCTTCTTCCAATTGGCGGATACGTTCTGCCTCGGCTTCTTTGGCTGCTTTTTCTTCAGCTGCTTTACGTTCTGCTTCAGCTTTCAGGCGAGCTTCTTCTTCTTTCTTTTGCAAGTCGTCGATAAAGTCTAACTGATGTCCCTTGCGTGGATCTATCTTACAGCAGTTGTCTTTTCCTGCAGCCAGAAGGCCAATCAACGTATTACAGCTTCCATCTTGCGGAATATTAATGTCCCCTCTCAGTTCGATAGCTCCATTTTGCGCAATTCGTATCTTCTCAATCTTTGTGATATTGAAGAAAGCTTTGTCCAGATTAGGCAACTTGGAGGCTCCTCCTGTCAGTATGACACCGGCCAGCAATTTATCGCTATATTCTGATAGGATAATCTGATTCCATACATTTTCCAGTATTTCCTTGACACGTGCTTCGACGATGTCTTCGAGTTTATGAGCACGGATGCTGCATTTTCCGTCGATGCTGTATTCTTTGCCCAACTCATCTTCATTTTCACTAGGTTCTGTGTAGGCACAAGCATAATGAAGCTTAAGTTGCTCTGCATCTTCTTCTTCTATTTGCAGGCTACAGATATCTTTTGTTATATTGCTGCTTCCCAAAGGTATGACAGCCAGATGGCGAAGCAAGTTGTTTTTATAAACCGATACAGTAGTTGTATCTGCACCAAAATCTACGAGGGCACAGCCAGAACGTTTCTCACTTCCGGTGAGTACAGCGTTGGCCGTTGCCAATGGAGAAAGTAAATATTCGGCAACTTCATATCCGGTTTGGCGGAAACATTGACGTATGTTGCTCTTTAGTGAGTTACGTGCAATAATATTCAGAAAGTTTCCTTCGATGCGGTCTGTCTGAATACCCACCGGTTCTGTAGTAAGCTGGTTGTTTCCCAGTTTATATTCTTGAGGTTCGACAGCTAATATTTCCTGATCCATCAATGTTATTTCACGGTTGCTTTCCATAATAGCATCGATGAGGGCCTGAGATATTTTAGTTTCTTCTGTCAGTTGCTTTGTTTCTGTATGTCGAATGCTTCTTACCGACTGTCCTCCGATACCCACATACACTTTTTTTATAGATGCATGTAAAGTCTCTTCCAATTGACAGATTACTGCACTGAGGCATTGCGTCGTTTTGTCCAGATTGTATATTGCTCCTTTCTTGATACAATCGGATGAGCGTTCGCTGGCATATGCAAGAACCTGGATGCTTCCGTCAGCATTCTTCTTTCCCGCAATACCTGTTATTTTTGCCGATCCCAGCTCTATTGCTGCTATAAAGTCTGTTGCTGCCATATCTTATTTCTCCTTTTTGGTACAAATAATCTGATTGTTAAATTCAATGCTGATCCGTTCGTATTTGTTCCATCCTACCCGGTTCAGCGCACTTTGGTAGAATGTTCGCAATTTACTGAATTTTTCTTTATAATTTCCAGGTTTCCCTAAAAAGAGTATATGTTCACCTACTCGGGGAACCAATTCCAGTTCTTGTTTGGGAGTTACATTGATTTGCTCAATTTGTGATTCCCAGAATTTGTCCGATTGTAGGAATTTTCCCAACGGGTATAATTCTGTTTGGGCAAACTTGCGGTCTATGAATCCGGTTGCAACAACTACATGAACCGATTTCCCGGCTGCGGTCATTATTTTTCCGGCATTATCTAAATAGTAATTGTCTCCGTTGCTGCTCATGACTCGCATGACAGGAACTCTTTGATAAATGTCAATAGCCACCTTGCCTCCTGATGTAAGATAGCACTCTGCATTTTCGATAAAGGGATGGCTGGAAAGAAGTTCCTCCAGCTGGCGCACATTTATGCTTGAGAGTTGCTTGCCCTCAGGGTATATCTTTCCTTTTTTCAGAATCTCTTTGACTTCTTTATCCGTAACAAAGCCGTAATCAATACTATCTTTGACAGTCAATTCCATACCCTTGCAAACCTGATCGGCAGGCTTGCTATTAAATGTGGTAACGGCTAATATTAAATAAGCTGTTGCCAGTAATAATGTGCAGAGTATGAAAATTCGTTTTATCATTTGTCTTTTAATAATTCGTATATCTGTGGTACATAGTTTTCTATATCTCCGGCTCCTAATGTTATAAGAACATCAGTCTTTTTGTGTTTTATGACTTCCAGTAAATTTTCTTTAGAACACATACTTTTTTCGATATCAGGGCGTAGGTTATCATAAATTAATTTACTGGTTACACCTTCTATCGGTAATTCGCGTGCCGGATAAATATCAAGCAGGATAACTTCGTCGAGAAGTGACAAACTGTCTGCAAAATCTTTATAGAAATCGCGAGTACGTGTATATAGATGAGGCTGGAAAACAGCTGTTATCTTTTTATCAGGATAAAGTATTCGTACAGAAGATATGCTTTGCTTGATTTCTGCCGGATGATGGGCATAGTCACTGATAAACACGATTCGGTCATTTTTCAGCTTGAAGTCAAATCGGCGGTCTACTCCCCGGAAACCAGGCATCGCCTGTTTGATCTCCTCGTTTGTAGCTCCTCCTATTTGTGCCAAGGCCATTGCATGCTATTCCATTTTCGATATTGACGTAGACAGGAACTCCTTAATTGTATTCCTTCTATATTACCCAATGGAGAAATGAAGTCGAAATAAATTTCTCCGTTTTCGATCCGGATGTTTTCTGCATGGAAATCACCCTCTTCTGTGGAGTAAGTATACACCGTTACTCCAGGTTGTACAGCCGGGTTGAGATCGATCCCTTTTTTTATGATAAGGTAACCTTCCGGCTGAATTAGAGAGGTATATTTCTGAAAACTTTCTACATATGCTTCGTGAGTACCGTATATATCCAAATGATCTGAGTCTGTTGCAGTGATAACAGTCGCATATGGAGTCAGCCAATGGAATGAACGGTCGAATTCGTCGGCTTCGATAACAACAAAGTCGCTTTTATCGGACAGCAACAGATTTGTGTGATAATTCTTTGATATTCCTCCCAGAAAGGCATTACATCCTACATGAGAATGATCCAGCAGATAGGCGGTCATTGTGGAAGTTGTTGTCTTTCCATGGGTACCCGCTACACAGAGTCCTTTTTCTGTACGTGTAAGCATACCCAATACTTGAGCACGTTTTTGTATTTCAAATCCATGTTCACGAAAATAGTTAAGCTCTTTGTGGTCAGCAGGAATTGCAGGAGTATATACAATCAAAGTCGTTTCCGGATTCAGAAAATCATCTGGAATGAGTGAAACGTTTTCTTCATAATGAATAGCTGCTCCTTCTTTAATTAATGTTTCGGTCAGTTCACTTGGTGTACGGTCGTAGCCGCCTACCTTTTTACCTTTTGATAAAAAGTAGCGAACCAGAGCACTCATACCTATACCTCCTGCTCCGATGAAATAAACAGCTTTCAGTGTATTAACGTTCATGTTCTTTTTTATATTTTACAGCTAGCTTATAGACTTCGTTTGCAATGACATTTGCAGAATCCTTAAACGCTAGCTTGGCTATGTTCATACTTAAATTTTTTAATGTGTCCGGCTGCGATACAGTTGCTATTGCCAGGTCGAGGAGCTTTTGTGTAGCTTCTGAGTCTTTAACATATAGAGCTGCCTCTTTGTTGACTAAAGCAAGTGCATTTTTAGTCTGGTGATCTTCGGCTACATTCGGCGAGGGAACGAGTATGACTGGTTTTTGCAGTAGGCAAAACTCAGAAATTGATCCTGCTCCAGCACGCTGATAACCAAATCGGCTGCGGTGTATGCTGCTGCCATGTCTGATATGAAATCAGTAGTGTGCAACATCGGAATTTCTCCAGCTTTTGCTACTGTAGCTTTAGCTTCGTTGATGTAAAATTTACCGGTTTGCCAGATAAACTGAACTCCGGAGTTTTTAATCTTTTCCAACTCTTGCATAACACAATTGTTTATTGTGCGTGCACCCAGACTACCTCCGACAATTAATATTGTTTTCTTCTGCGGATCTAATCCAAATGATTGAATTGCTTTTTCACGATCGATGGAACTGTTTAATAACCCTTGCCGTACCGGATTACCGGTAAGGATGATTTTTTCTTTATCAAAAAACGTTCCATACCTTCATAAGCAACACAAATCTTGCATGCTTTCTTTGCAAGCAGTTTGTTGGTTACTCCTGCATAAGAATTTTGTTCTTGAATCAGCGTCGGGATACCCATCATGCCTGCCATTTTAAGGGTGGGACCACTGGCATATCCGCCAACTCCCACTGCGGCATGTGGTTTGAACTCTTTGATAATTTGACGTGCTTTCAACTGACTGCGAAACAGTTTTATGAGAACACTAAAGTTCTTCAATAAGTTTTTTCTGTCGAATCCGGCAACAGGTAAGCCTATTATTTTATATCCTGCGGCTGGCACACGTTGCATTTCCATACGCCCTTCTGCACCAACAAACAGAATTTCCGTATCGGGATGCTGTTCCTTGATTGCATTGGCTATGGATACTGCTGGAAAGATGTGACCTCCAGTACCTCCTCCGCTGATTATAATCCTCAAATTATCTTTCATAATTTTATATTTTCCTGCAAAGTTAGGAATAAACTTGTAAAAATAATTATTCTGTTTCTATTTTATTTAGCTGCAAAATTACAGGGATAAAAAGCTCTATTTTTTTTAGATTTCTCCATTTTGCTCTTTATTCTGCGATTCATTTAATGTTTGTTCTTTTGCAAGATTAGCTGCATTTTGCAGCAATGTAACTGCAGCTTCTTGTATTTGTTTTTGCTTTTCTGCTTCTTCCTGCTCTTGTTGTTTCTTCAATTCATTTACGTGACGGCTGATGCTTAATATGATGCCGATGTATGCACAGTTGACCAGCGTGGAAGTACCTCCTTTACTGATTAAAGGGAGAGGTTGTCCGGTTACCGGCATGATGCCGACGGCCACCAGCATGTTAAACATTGCCTGTGTTACAAGAAGTAAACCGATGCCCATGACTAAAAAGGAGTAGTACGACTTGTCACAGTTTCTCGCAATTTTTCCTATCCTCATTAAAAGCCATATGTACAGAAAGGCAACGATGCCTCCGCCTATCAGTCCCAATTCTTCTATGATGATGGCATAAATAAAATCTGAAAAAGCCTGTGAAAGGAAATCGCGCTGTACGCTGTTGCCTGGGCCTTTCCCTAGAATGTTACTTGTTGCTATGGCTATATTGGCATGGGCAATCTGTCCGTCCCCGTCGATATCGAATTTCTCAGGAGGAACCGTCGACGTGTCAAAATGGTTATCCAAACGGCTTTGCCAGGTTACCATACGATGTAAACCTATTTTATCCCATGTTTCAGAAGGAACATATTTAATTGTGCATAAAGCAAAGATTAGAGCTCCACCGCATATGCCCACAAGCATAGCCATTTGCCGGAGAGGAACTCGTCCGACATACATCATGAGAAATACGCTTCCACATAACAATACGGCTGTGGAAAGATTCTCGGTAATGATAAGTATGCAGGTTATACCCGTAACCCACAGTATGTATTTAAAAGCTTTTGGATTTGCTTGTTTTTCCTCTTGCATTTTCGACAAGATGAATGCAACAGTTATGATTGTTGCCATTTTTGCTACTTCAGAAGGCTGGAATTGAATAAATCCCAAATCTATCCAGCGTTTTGCTCCATTAGTCAAAGCTCCTATTATAAACACGGCAATCAGTAATAGCATGATATCGGCAATAGTATAATGAATGTTTTAAACCAGCGGCAAGGAATATTGTGGACGATAAGTACTACAATAGCTCCTACCGCCATTAATATCATGTGCATGGTAATAGGTCTCCAGTGATCACCGCTTTTGTAAGTCAGTGTACTAGAGGCGCTGAATACTTCAATGATAGAAACAAGGCAAAGTAATAGGAATATAATCCATATTACTTTGTCGCCTTTGAATAAGTTTTTTAGCAAATCCATTTTGTCAGGATAATTTTATTATAAATTTCTCACACATTCTTTAAACTGGTCGCCACGGTCTTCATAACTTTTGAATAAGTCGAAGCTAGCGCAGCATGGACTCAGAAGTACGGTTTCTCCTTTTTTCGCCATACGGTATGCGGCATCTACTGCATCTTTCATGCTTTGTACATCGGCGATAGGCAATCCAAATCCATCAAAGAAATCATGTAGTTTCTCGTTGTGGAGTCCAAGGAATATTAATCCGGAGCATTTTTCTTTCACCAGATCGGCTATTTCGTTATAGTCATTTCCTTTGTCTTTGCCTCCTAAGATAAGCACTGTCTTAGTTTTCATACTGTTGAGTGCATACCAGCACGAGTTGACATTAGTTGCTTTTGAGTCGTTGATATAATCTACTCCACGTACGCGTGTTACTTTTTCCAGACGGTGTTCAACCCCTTTAAAATCACTCAGTGCTTCGCGGATACATTCTTTTCGGATACCAGCAATATTGGCTGAAATACCGGCAGCCATTGAGTTGAACAAGTTGTGGGTACCTGTCAGGGCAAGTTCCTCTTGTTCCATGTTAAATTCAATTGGCTTGGTAAAGTAGACTTTATTTTGTTCTACGAAAGCAGCCAGTCCTTCTTCTTTCTTTTCCGCAAACGGATAGTAGTGTCCGTGTATTCCATATTTATGCAATTCTTTTTGGATGACTGGGTCGTCGTTCCAGAAAATGAATGCATCATTGTCTGTTTGGTTCTGGATAATACGGAACTTGGCATCCACATAGTTCTGCATTTTATAATCGTAACGGTCCAGATGGTCGGGGGTGATATTCATCAGGACAGCAATATTAGCATGGAACTTATACATATTGTCCAGTTGGAAACTGCTTAGTTCGATAACATAATAGTCATAATTACATTCTGCAACTTGATAAGCCAGACTTTGTCCGATATTTCCTGCCAGTCCAACGTTTAATCCTGCTTTCTTAAAAATGTGATAAATAAGAGAAGTAGTAGTAGTCTTTCCGTTGCTTCCTGTGATACAAATCATCTTAGCATTGGTGTATCGTCCGGCAAATTCGATTTCTGAAATAATCGGAGTGCCTTGTTCCTTCAGTTTCAAGATCATCGGTGCGTCGTTAGGTATTCCCGGACTCTTGATGACTTCGTCTGCATTCAGGATCAGCTCTTCTGTATGACACCCTTCCTCCCACTGAATGCCTCGTTCGTTTAACATATTCTTATATTTGTCTTTTATTAAAGACATGTCAGAAACAAATGTATCGAAACCTTGTTTCTGTGCCAGCACGGCTGCTCCCGCACCGCTTTCGCCAGCTCCTAAAATGACAATTCTTTTTGCCATGATCTCTTATCTTATCTTTAAAGTTATAATTGTTATTGCTGCTAATACAATAGTGACAATCCAGAACCGAACAGTAATTTTCGATTCGTGAAAGACACTACTTGGAGATGTTATCAGATACGTACAGTTCGGATCAAGTTGTGATAGTGTAGTACGGAAGTGATCGTGTATAGGAGTACGCTTGAAGATCCGGCGTTTAAGTCCTTTCTTCTTGCCACTCTTGAAATATCTTACTTGAAGAATAACCGATAAGTTTTCTACAAGGAAGATACCGCATAATATAGGAATCAGCAGTTCCTTATGAATGATAATAGCAAATACTGCTATGATACCTCCAATAGTCAAGCTGCCTGTATCTCCCATGAATACTTGTGCCGGGAAAGCATTGTACCAGAGAAAACCTATCAGAGCTCCGATGAAAGCACATATGAAGATAACCAGCTCTTCGCTTCCCGGAATGTACATGATGTTCAGGTAGCTGGCATACTCTATGTGACTGGACACGTAAGCCAGTATTCCCAGCGTAACTCCGATGATAGCCGAGTTTCCTGCGGCCATGCCATCCATACCGTCATTCAGGTTTGCTCCGTTGGATACAGCGGTTACTACAAAAATAGTAACTAGTACAAAAACAATCCATCCAGCCGACTGTGCACTTTCTCCCATAAAACCTACAAAGTCTGCATAATCCAGGTTGTTGTTCTTGAAGAAAGGAATTGTAGTTTTTGTCGATTTTTCGTCTTGACTTTTGTGTACCACATCAACTACATGTCCGTCTTTCTGGATTTCGACGTTTTCGCGGATTACTACATTAGGACTGAGGTAGAGCGTCAGACCGACAATCAGACCAAGTCCTACCTGCCCGATGATCTTAAACTTTCCGTGAAGTCCTTCTTTGTCTTTGCGGAAGACCTTGATATAGTCGTCGGCAAATCCTAGACTGCCTAGCCATATCGTTGTTATCAGCATCAATATCATGTATATATTGTGCAGCTTACCCAGCAAAAGGCAAGGAATAAGAATGGCGACGATAATGATAATTCCTCCCATCGTAGGAACTCCGATTTTATTTACATTAAACGGGTCAATCGAAGCATCACGCTGCGTTTCCGTAATTTGTTTCCGCTTGAGTAACTTGATAAAATATTCTCCGAATATCGCTGATATCAGCAAAGACAGGATGATAGCCATAAGCGAACGGAACGATACGTATCCGAACATACGTGCTCCGGGAAAATCAAGCTGCTCCAGATGATTAAATAAGTAATATAACATGTTGTACTTGTATTATTCGTTGTCAAAAATCTCTGCTAACACTTCTTTGTCATCAAAATGATGCTTTACTCCTTTGATTTCCTGATAATTTTCGTGTCCTTTTCCTGCTACGAGAATTACGTCACCAGCTTGTGCCAGCATGCAGGCTGTGCGTATAGCTTCTTTACGGTCGGCTATGGAAAGAACTTTGTTCATATCTTCTTTTGTCAGTCCGGCCAGCATATCGTTGATGATATCCTGAGGTTCTTCGAAGCGAGGATTATCAGATGTGATGATTACACGATCGCTTTGTTTAGCTGCCTCTTGTGCCATGATGGGGCGTTTACCCTTATCCCGGTTACCTCCTGCACCTACTACTGTTATCACTCGTCCTCTTCCTTTCAGAACTTCGTGTATGGCGTTCAGTACATTTACCAATGCGTCAGGAGTATGTGCATAATCGACTATTGCTGTATAGCCTTTTTTCGAGCGCAAAGCGTCGAACGTCCGGCTACCGGACGCAGTGTGCTTAGTATCAGCAGGACATCTTCAGGCTGTTTGCCTAATAAACATGCCGCTCCATATACAGCAAGCAAGTTCGATGCATTGAAACGACCGATAAACTGTACGTTGACTTCACGATTGTTTATATCCATCAGCATACCTTCGAAGCCATCTTCCAGAACCTTTCCCTTGAATTCGCAAAGCGTACGCAAAGAGTAAGTCGCAATTTTCGCTTTTGTATTCTGTACCATTACACTGCCATTCTTGTCGTCAGCATTGGTCAGAGCAAATGCAGTCTTGGGAAGATTGTCGAAAAATGCCTTTTTAGCTTTCAGGTAATTTTCGAATGTCTTGTGATAGTCCAGATGATCGCGTGTGATGTTGGTAAAAATACCTCCAGCAAACTTCAGTCCTCCGATACGCTTCTGTGCGACAGAGTGTGAGCTTACTTCCATGAATGCATATTTACATCCTTCATCAGCCATACGTCCCAGCAGACGGTTTAATGTGATAGGGTCGGGAGTAGTATGGTCGGTCGGGATTGCTTCACCGTCGATATAATTGCAAACGGTAGACAATAATCCTACCTTATATCCGAATTTGCGGAACATATTATATAATAAGGTGGCGATTGTAGTTTTTCCGTTTGTTCCGGTTACTCCTACCAGATCGAGTTTGGAAGTTGGATCTCCATAAAAAAGTGGTAGCCAGTTTGCCTACTGCATCTTCGGTATCAGCTACTCTTATGTACGTTACATGTTCATTCAGTGTGTCAGGAAGTGTTTCGCAGACAATTGCAGAGGCTCCTTTTTCAATAGCCTTTTCAATATAAGCGTGTCCGTCTGTCTGAGTTCCTTTAACGGCAACAAACAAATGTCCGGCTTCAACCAAACGTGAGTCCATTTGGATACCTGCTATTTCTTTGTCAACATTACCTTTTATTTCGCAGACGTTGACGGATTTAATGATATTTTCCAGTTTCATGTTTTTATGTTATTTCTGTTACCTTAATGTTAATGTAATTGTTTGTCCTCTATGAATAGTAGATCCGGCGGCTATACTTTGAGCTCTTACTTTGCCTATACCTGTGATACGTACTTTCAGTCCGTAACTTTCCAGCAGATAAACAGCATCTTTTGCGCCCATATTCAGTACATTGGGAACCAGTTTTTTATTCATTTTGGTAGTCTTTAAATCTGCATAGCTGTCTGTGCACGAAGCTTTTCCCCAAAGTGGCTGGGCAGAATAGGGGATGGAACTGCTGTTTCCTGGTACGTTCAGTGCACGCAGTACATATGCCGATTCATTTATATCTCCATTTTTTACGCCCGGAATAAGGACTGCCGTTGAATCTTTGGCATGAGCCAGATCGCGGAACAGGTGTTTGGCATAAATACGTTCGGCAATACGGCTGAACACACTTCCTGCCTGCAATCCTCCGGAAGCTGGTCCGTGAGGAATTTGTATTGAAACAATGCAGCTATATTTGGGGTCTTCTGAGGGAAAATAGCCACAGAAACTAACCAGATAACTTACACCTCCGGATTTATAACCTGCCTTACCTTGAGAGATTTGGGCTGTTCCTGTCTTTCCAGATACGCTGAATTGCTTGCTTCCTGCCGGCTTGGCAAGCCCTTCCGAAACCACTTTCCGCAAAATGGTGCGAATCATGGTAAGTGTCGTATCCGAACAAATTTTAGGATTAACAATCTCTGTCGGAATCTCTTCCAGTATATCTCCGTCTTTGGCTATCGCTTTTACGAATTTAGGTTTCACCATTACACCATCATTGGCTATAGCATTATAGAAATTCAGAATGTAGATGGGAGGAATCATTGTTTCATAACCGATACTCATCCACGGAAGAGTCGTTTTTGCAAAATAACGCTCTTTCGGTCCGAGTATGCGGGGACTAGCTTCTCCCACGAATCCCAGATTTAGCGGTGTATCGATGCTCATACGTTTCAGGCCGTCGACAAACTTTTGAGGATTATTTTTATAGAACTTGTCTATGATGGTAGATACTCCTACATTCGATGAAACCTCCAAAATTTTTGTTACATCTATTTTACCGTATCCACCTTTATACCAGTTCCAGTCCTTCATCCAGCTGCCATACATGTTAACTTGTCCGTTTCCAGTATCTACTTCATAATCTGGAGTGATATATTTATCCTCCATCGCCACCATGATAGATGCCGTTTTGAAAGTAGATCCTGGTTCCATCAAGTTGCTGACTGCTGCATTTCGCATTTCATAATAATTCCCATCGTTTCCTCTGGTCATGTTTACGTTGGCCTTTACCTCACCGGTTTTTACCTCCATCAGAACTGCTACACCTGATATGGCTTCAAGGTTCTTCAATTGGTCTACCAATGCTTTCTCTGCGATATCTTGCATATCGACATCGATGGTTGTGATAATATCACATCCGTCAACGGCGGGTTTATCAATAATGTTCAGGTATTTGTTCATGACTTTCTGTCGATGAGTAATACCGTTTTGTCCTTTCAGAATAGAGTCGTATGTCAGTTCCAGTCCGTTCTTGGCTCCTTGTGCTATGTCGGGATACATATCCCCCAATGTACGCATGGCGAGTGAACCGAACGGTTTTTTACGTTGGTTGAACTTTTCTACATGCAGTCCACCTTTGTTCGGGCTTAACTCGAATACAGGCAGTCTTTTCACTTCTTTATATTCGATATAGGAAATACGTTTCGGATAAATCAGGAAGTGACGGCTTTTCGAACGGCGTCCTTTCAGCAAATGTTTGCGAAATTCCTGTGCGCTCTTGTCCGGAAAAATTTCGTGCAGTCCTTGGCTGATTTCTGCCAGATGGTTCATCAGCATAGTGTCTTTTTCCGTTCCGCCAGCGCGAAAGTCCATGTAGATGCGGTATTCAGGCAGACTGCTTGCCATCAGTTTGCCATCAGAAGAAATAATATTTCCTCGTGTTGGAGGAACTATTACGTTTTCTTTTACAAAACGGTCGGCTACATCCTTCCAGTATTGCCGTTCGGCAAACATGATGAATCCCGCCTTGACTATAATCAATATAGCCAACACAAGCATAATCACTACAATAAACGTGTAGCGCAGCATGATATTTTTCAGTCCGGGTATCATTGTATCAATCCTCTTTTTTAATCAGATATGGAGGTGTTGCCGCTGTTTGCAGCGGAGTTCCCTCGGTTGCAATATATTCTTCGATGCGTGACTGACGGCTTCGTTCTGTAAGTTCAGAAGAAATAGTCAGCGCATCATACTTGATGTCTGTCAGTTCCTTTTTCAGCCGGTCGATTTCAATCAGCTCCTGCTGGCTTGAATAGCGGTTGTCGATATACAGGATGGTAAGGAGAACAATCAGAATGAGCAAATTCGCCTGTCGCTTCAGAAAACTGTGGGCCAGAATATCTCCTCCCAGAATACTCTTCAGTGTGATGTGTGAATCGCTTTCTTGTTGTGATGTTGTATTTTGCTGTTCCATGATTTTTACTATTTCTTTTCTGCTATTCGTAATTTTGCACTTCGTGAGCGAGGGTTACGTGCTATTTCTTCATCGCTAGGGACAATAACTTTATTGTTTACTGCCCGGAAAGGTGTCTGCACATTACCGAAAAAATCTTGTTCCACCTTACCCTCTACATTGCCTGTCTTGATCAGGTTCTTTACGATGCGGTCTTCCAGCGAATGGTAGGTAATGATAACAAGTCGGCCTCCCGGTTTTAAAGCTTCGGTTGCGGCATAAAGCATTTCTTTCAAAGCTCCATTTCTTGGTTCACCTCTATGCGCAGGGCTTGAAATACTTTTGCCAGTTCTTTCTTTTCCCGTTCCTTGCCAAACAACGGTTTTATAATTTCCAGAAAGTCGCCTATAGTTACGATTTGCTTTTGTGCACGTGCCTTTACTAGTACCGAAGCCAGCTTACGGCTGTTTTTCAGTTCTCCGTACAGGTAGAACACATTTGCCAGTCGTTCCTCCTCATAGTTGTTTACGATGTCTGCCGCAGTCATTCCGGCGCGTTTGTTCATTCGCATGTCCAGTTTGCCGTCGAAGCGGAATGAAAAGCCGCGTTCAGAATCATCAAAATGGTGTGATGATACTCCCAGATCGGCAAGAATGGCATCTACTTCCTCTACACCATAATAGCGCAAGAAGTTGTGTAAGTATCGGAAATTGCTTCGCACAAACGTAAATCGGGAGTCATCGACAATATTTTTTTCGGCATCTTCATCCTGGTCGAAACTATACAGGTGGCTGTTTTTATCCATTCTGCGCAGAATCTCTTTCGAGTGTCCTCCGCCTCCGAAAGTCATGTCTGCATATATTCCGGCAGGGTGTAAATTCATGCCGTCGATACTTTCATTCAGCAGTACCGGTATATGATATGTTTGTTCTGATTCGTTCATTATCATGCTGTCACTTTAATAGGTTTTACACCTTATATATATTGAGGGGGTAAAATTACATATTTCTCAACAATTAGTAGGTATAGTTTTGTGAAAATATTTGAGGAAGTTATCAACAGGTCTGAGAGGTGTTGTGAGAATGTCATCATGTTTTAGAAAAACATCAGCATCTTTTAGGAAAAACTTGCTGAATTTTTCATGAAAAATCGTACAAATAAATTTGAAATATGTACAATTTTTCACAAAGAACGCTAAGGTGTTGTTCTTATGCTATTTACTGCTTCTGTCAGATCTATCTTTATAAGATAGTCTTAAAATATGCACATGAGAATGTAGCTTTGTGCAATTCTGTTACATTTTAATTCATTATACTCTTTTTTTCTTCTTTCAATGTTACATTTTTCCAGTATAGATGAGCAACTTTTCAAAAGATAGATTACTTTTGCAGAGAAATGTGTAAATGAAGAATGGCTAGTGATTCGATTTTTTTAATAGATATTGATAAAATATTAAGGGATAAGGCAGGAAGAAAAGCCAAACGGATTCCTCGTTTTTTCGTATCTTATCTGAAGCATATCGTACATCAGGAAGAGATAAATACATTTCTGAAAAGTGTGACAGACAAGAGCGGAGTTGATTTTCTGGCTGCATGTATGGATTTTCTGGATGCGAAACTGGATGTACATGGCCTGGAAAATTTGCCTGAAGATGGATTGTGTACCTTTGTATCAAATCATCCGCTGGGAGGACAGGATGGAGTTGCATTAGGATATTTGCTGGGAACGCATTATAACGGACGTATCAAATATCTGGTGAATGATTTGCTTATGAATCTGCATGGACTGGCTCCTCTCTGTATTCCTATAAATAAAACCGGTTCGCAGTCGCGCGACTTTCCGAAAATGGTAGAGGAAGGATTTCGTTCGGACAGCCATATAATCATGTTTCCTGCGGGAATATGTTCCCGGCGTCAGCATGGAGTGATAAAAGATCTGGCATGGAAGAAAACATTTATAACTAAAAGCATTGAAACACGTCGTTACGTGGTTCCTATACATTTTGAAGGCCGAAATTCCAATTTCTTTTATAATCTGGCCAATGCTTGTAAGTTTTTTGGAATAAAATTCAATATAGCCATGCTTTATCTGGCAGATGAAATGTTTAAGAACCGTCATAAAACATTCCGTGTAACAATAGGAAAGCCTATACCATGGCATACGTTTGATAAATCTAAATCTCCGGCCGAATGGGCAGAGTATGTCAGAGAGTTGGTATATAAGCTGTAATTTAGGAAGATTTTAACTACATATATGGAAGATATTATTGCACCGATTGACAGAGAGTTATTAAAGTCGGAACTTACCGCCGAAAGACGTTTGAGATCGACAAATAAAAGCCATAACGAAATTTATATCGTGAACTGGAAAAATGCTCCCAATGTACTGAAGGAGATTGGTCGTTTGCGTGAAATAGCTTTTCGTGCTGCCGGAGGAGGAACTGGACAGCCGCTGGATTTGGATGAATATGACTTGATGGAAAATCCATATCAGCAGTTGGTAGTCTGGAATCCGGATGCGGAAGAAATTCTTGGAGGTTATCGTTATATATTGGGCGATGAGGTGGAATTTGACAAACATGGCAAGCCTGTCCTGGCAACAGCACATATGTTCAATTTCTCGGAAAAGTTCTTGAAGGAATATCTTCCTACTACCGTGGAGTTAGGACGTTCGTTTGTAACTTTGGAGTATCAGTCCACTCGTGCCGGCTCAAAGGGTTTGTTTGCGCTTGATAATCTTTGGGATGGTTTGGGTGCGTTGACCGTCATCAAATCGAATGTAAAATATTTCTTCGGTAAAATGACTATGTATCCTAGTTATAATCGTTTCGGCCGCGATATGATTCTCTTCTTCCTGAAGAAGCATTTTTCGGATAAGGATGGCTTGATAACCCCAATGGTACCGTTGGAGATAGAAACCGACCCGGCTATTCTGGAAAAGCTGTTCTGTTATGATACATTTAAGGAGGATTATAAAGTCTTGAATACAGAAGTCCGTAAGTTAGGTTATAATATACCTCCTTTGGTTAATGCGTATATGAGTCTGTCACCTACGATGCGTATGTTTGGTACAGCTATTAACGATGGTTTGGAGATGTAGAAGAAACCGGTATTCTGATAGCTGTAGATGAAATTCTGGAAGAAAAAACGTATACGTCATATTGAATCGTATATTAAGGAGCACCCTGAGGCTCTTCAGCTTACTTCTGGAGCTAATCCGATATTGTCAAAAAACTGATAATTCTGAATGCTAAATAAATAAAGCCAGTGATATCTGCTTGTCCCTTCTGGTCGGGAGCAGTTGTCACTGGCTTTGTTTTTCTGCTTCTGATCTGTGTGAAATTAAACAGCCGGTAAACTGTTTCCGTTGATTTTTCTGTAAAGATCGAGGGCATAAACATCGGTCATTCCAGAAATGTAATCAAGTACTGCCTGAATTTTTCCATATAATGTAGGAGCATGTACTTCATATTGCTTGGATACACGGTTGATGAGTAGCTTCGAATAAGCTTTGTCTGGGTAGCGTACTGCTTCTATCATCAAGTCTATCAGGGTTGTGATAACCTGATAACCTGCCAGCTCAATGTCCAGTACATCTTTTGAGCAATAGATTTTGGCAAAAGCTGTTTTTGAACAATTCTCATATGCTTGTCTTATGGGTTTGTCCATATGCTTGATGAGGGGTCCCTCGAATGTACCATTCAGTATATCTTCTTCATTGTCTACAAAGACCTGTGTGCATGCCTTTATCAGTACTCCGATGGCAGATGTACGCAAGTAGGCTATTTGTTCGTTTGTGTCGGCCACCAGTTTGCATATCTCATTGATTCGTTTCAATCTGGATTCTGTGAAAAACTGCAGGTATAGTTCTTTTGTTTCCTGAGTAGTCAGAATCTTTAGCTTATGCGCATCTTCAATATCCATCATCTGATAACAAATATCGTCTGCTGCTTCTACCAGATAAACAAGCGGATGGCGTGCATAGCGTGTGGGCTCACCATCTTTACTTAATTTGATAATACCTAACTCTTCGGCAATGCGCTTGTATCTTCTTCTTCGCTCAGGAAGAAGCCAAATTTTTGCTTTTTGCCGGCAAGTCGTGATGAAAACGGATATTTTACAATAGAAGCAAGAGTAGAATATGTCATGACAAAACCTCCCGGACGCCTTCCTTCGAATTGATGAGTTAGCAGACGGAATGCATTTGCATTGCCTTCGAAATGGGTGAGATCCTCCACTCAGCCTCCGAAAGCAGGGGTTTGAGGGCAAGCCCTTTCCCTTCTGAAAAATATGTGCCGATAGCTTTTTCACCCGAATGACCGAAAGGTGGGTTTCCTAAGTCTGTGCAAGGCAGGCTGCCGAAACGATTGCTCCTATTTCTGATAAGTGAGAATCGGATAATTCCGGATGCTTTTGTAATAAGCTGGCTGCTATATCGTTTCCAAGCGATCTCCCTACACAAGAAACCTCCAGGCTGTGTGTCAGACGATTGTGTACAAAGATACTCCAGGAAGGGGAAATACCTGAGTCTTGTTTTGCAGTCGTCGGAAAGGAGCAGAGAAGATAAGGCGATCGTAATCTCGCTGAAATTCGGTTCTATCTTCTTTTCTTGTTTCGTGCAGTGCTCCAGTCCAAAACGTTTGTTTGATATGAGTTGTTTCCAGTTCATAACCGATTGTGATAGTTTTTGCAAACTTAAAGAAAAAATAAATACAAACAGATGCGTAAGTTTTTTTGTTTTTAGCTTTGAAATGGTTTTTGTGTAAATCTCTTGCCTTTTTTACAGGCTTTTATAGTTATTTGTTTCCTGCTATTCTGAAAT
>ENA-OQBJ01000351-OQBJ01000351.1-human-gut-metagenome-genome-assembly--contig:-NODE-351-length-24506-cov-4.630174_pt1 | contig 24506 bp, 12 predicted proteins | sample MGYA00242743_ERZ504545 | MGnify/ENA primary metagenome ERZ504545 (study PRJEB26092, sample SAMD00036252) | human gut metagenome | host: Homo sapiens | study: EMG produced TPA metagenomics assembly of...
CTGAAACATAAATTCAGTGGCGATAGCTGCGGGGATCCACCTGTTCCCATGCCGAACACAGCAAGGTTAAGGCCACAACGCGGAAGGTACTTGGGGAGCCCCTGGAGGATAGGAAGTCGCTGATTAATAAAGAGAGAAGCACTTCGATAATGGAGTGCTTCTTTTTTCTATATAACATCTAAGCAAGAGGGTCCTTCTCTAGAGAGGGGCCCTTTTTCTGATTGGTAGGAACTAAATAAATATTTGAAATACATATAAAACACATGAATCGTTGACAAAAATAGTAATAATCTATAGAATGAAAATCGAACAGATGTATGATGCTGATAATTTATAAATTATCAGCATTACATCTAACAATTGGAAAAGTAAAGAAGGTGGTAATCAATAACGGCAGCTGGAGCTGTGGAAAAGATAACTTCTAAATTTTATCATACATTTTCTTTTTATATTTTTGGATTAAAGAATACAGGAGGAAAAGCATGAATCAGATTTATAAAGTTATTTGGAGCAAAGTGAAGCATTGCTGTATCGTCGTATCTGAATTGGCAAAAAGAGACGGAAAAGTTATATCGACGCGGTCACGGAGAGGGAAACAACTGGCGGCATCTCTTGCAGTAATGGCCCTTTGTGCCGGCATAGTGCCTGGTGTCATGGCAGCAGATGATGGCTCGGATACAGGCTGGAAGCTGGGCGTTGATAGAAGTGTATATTCAACAACTACTGAAAATGAAGCAACCGCGACAGGAAAGACGGCATTGATTACTGACGGTACGACCGTTAATTTATTGGCCGGTAGGGGCATTAAGTTGACCCAATACGGAACATCTATAGACATTGGCCTTAAGTTTATCGATATGAATCCGGGTGGCTTCCCGTATAATGATGCTAAGGCAACTGGGGCAGCTTCTCTGGCCATCGGTCAGAATAGTGTGGCAGATAAACAACAGGGAACGGCTGTTGGTTGGAAATCCCATGCTGGGGAGAATGCCTTTGCAGGCGGCAGCGAATCTGATGCCGGTTTCAGTTCTGTCGCCATTGGCTATAATGCTAAAGCTACTTTAGATGGCTCGGTTGCTATCGGTACCGGTGTGCGAATTGATCCAAATAAGCCGGCTGGTGGGTATAAAAAGGTAGATAGTACTTTCTCCGTTGCCATTGGCGATAAAGCTTATGTAGGTGAGGACTCTACCGGTTCTAACGTTATTGGGCACTTAGCAGAAGTGGATACGTCGGAATATGCTGTGGTACTTGGGACTTCTGCAAAAGTAAACAAAATAGCAAATGGAATCGCTATTGGCTATAAAGCTAGTGTAACCACCGGCAGTACAGATGGTGGGGTCGCTATAGGCTCATATTCCGTAGCAAAAACAAGAGCTGGTCTTGCCGGCTATGATCCAGAGAAAAAGGATAGAAGCTCGGATAAATATGGTTTTTGGAAGTCCGGTCTTGGTGCCGTATCTGTTGGGGATCGTGGCAAGACTCGTCAGATTACACAAGTAGCAGCCGGGTCATATGATATGGACGCCGTTAACGTGGCACAGCTTAAATCATTAGGCAATAAGCTGACTGCTGATATACAGGCAGCAGCGTTGGCGGCCGGTGATAATATTGTTATAGATAAGGATACTACTACCGGTACGAATAAAGTACGTTTGGCAGATACGATTACATTAGGCAGTGATACAAATGCGGCTAATCAAGTAACCGTTGATGGCACAAAAGGCTTGGTAACTATTGGTGGTGCTGACGGCATCATAATGGGAAATCAGGAGGTTGCTCTCAAAAATGACGACGGTACCGATAAAGTTGATGCTGATGGCAATGTAGTTAAACAAAGCGGTAAATACATTACAGGTCTTAGTAATACGACTTGGGATGCCGACAATATCGTCGCAGATCGTGCCGCTACAGAAGGTCAGTTACAAGATATTATCGGTACTGAAATCGGTAAGATCAATGACAGTATAAAAAATACGAAACAGACCTTTGTCGGTGACAGTGGAACGAAGGTTGAAATCGGGACAACGGATACCTTAAGTCTTACCGGTGGTGCTGATACGGGCTCGTTGACGGACAAAAATATCGGCATTGTAAACAATGGTAAAGGCTTTAAAGTTCAATTATCGTCTAAACTTAACGGACTGGAAAGTGTCGACACGAAGACTTTAACGGCCAGCGACAGCATTACCGTTGGTTCCGGCGATACGACTACGGTCATTAGCGGCAATACGGTTGCGACCGGTTCTGTTACGACGGGCAATACGACGATCAGTAGCGACGGCCTGACGATTGCCGACGGTCCGTCTGTAACGAAAGATGGTATCGATGCTGGCGGTAAAGCTATTCACAACATCGGAGAAGCTACGGCAGCCACGGATGCTATCAATAAGGGAACCTTTGATACGGCGATTACCAATATCGGTTCCGGCATGAACCAACTCGGCAATCAGATCAACAAACTCGATAACCGCGTCGATCGCGTCGGTGCCGGTGCTGCAGCTTTGGCGGCTCTCCATCCGTTGGATTTTGATCCGACGTCTCGTTGGGAATTCTCGGCCGGTATCGGTAATTACCGCGGAGCTAATGCCGTTGCCGTCGGAGCTTTCTATCGCCCGAACTACAATACGATGGTCAGCATCGGCTCGTCCTACGGCGGTGGTGAAAACATGGTGAACGCCGGTGTAACCTTCCGGATTGGTGAAGGTGCAACTCAGACCTATACGTCGAAAGATGCCATGGCTCAGGAAATCACCAGCTTGAAATCCACCGTAGATCAGCAGAACAGCAAACTGTCTGAGCAGAACAATAAGATCGAAGCTCAGAACAGCAAGATTGAAGAACAGAGCCAGCAATTGGCTGAACAAAATAAGAAGATTGAACAACTGATGCAGGCTATTGCAGATTTGAAGAAATAAGCCTCTGATAGTTCTTACCATAAGATCGGGGTCCTCTCCTTTGAGAAGGCCCTGATTTTTATTTTCTTGAAACTTTATATATTCCCGAAAAACATATTGAAATCGTAATAAAAGGTAAGATTCTTAATTAATATGGATATAATAAGTGAAATTTATTGACAACTATATAAATACTATATAGAATAAATAACAAATAATAACAATTTATTAAATTTTTATATTTTATTTCATTGTTCGTTTCTTTTTATATTTTTTTTCAACTAAAGAATACAGGAGGAAAAGACATGAATAGAATTTATAAAGTTATTTGGAGCAAAGTGCGGCATTGTTATGTTGTCGTATCTGAATTAGTAGGAACAGATCGGAAATCAGTAACGACTCGGTCGCGGATAAGTAAAACGATGGTAGTGTCTCTTACCGTGATGGCCCTTTGTGCCGGAATGACGTCAGGCGTCATGGCTGCCGATACGGCTACCGGGACGGGATCCGGTGTGGCATATGGTAAGGCTCAAAGGCGCCTAATGCTGCCAGTGTTGCCGTTGGGAATAGTGCTAATGCATCGGGTGACTTTAGTATAGCTCTTGGTTTGCAGGCAGAGTCATCAGGTTATTTATCAATAGCACAGGGTTATGCGGCTCAAGCTAGTGGTTTACAATCGGTGGCTATAGGGTTACAGAGTCAAGCTACTAACGAAGCATCTGTTGCTCTTGGGCGATCGGTACAGGCTACGGGGCTTGCGTCGATTGGGATTGGTTTAAGCGGTGTGGCAGCCGGGAATGACTCGATTGTTATGGGGCGTGAGGCAACGGCAACGACTACGGCCGTTAATGGTATTGCTCTTGGCATCGGTTCTTATATCGGGGCTGAAGTGACTCCCGGTGGTCAACCATCCGTAGGTGTTCCGGATAACTCCTTAGACGTTACTGATGATGATACGTCTTCCGGGAAACCAAATCAAGATCATATGAACTCTATAGCTCTTGGTAATACAGCAAAAGCTTATGGATATCAGAATACGAGTTTGGGTGCCGGCGCTGAAACATATGACACTAACTCTTTAGCTGTTGGTGTGGCAGCTCATGCCAGAGGAAATTATGCGAGTGCCATTGGTAAGCAAGCCAGTGCCTATGGTTTAGAGTCTACGGCACTCGGTCATTGGGCGCGTGCTTATGGCGATAATACGATTGCAATAGGTTCGTATTCGATAACGAATACTTTAGATGGCACCGATTCTGTAAATAATGCTATTGCTATCGGGCAAAAAGCCCGCGTTGCTTCGAATAATTCTATTGCCTTAGGTCAGAATTCTTTAGCATATATTCCAACCGGTGTAGCTACTAAGGCGTATTTAACTGATGAAGCTTTTTCGGCAGACAATGGCATCGTATCAGTGGGGAATACGGAATATAAAATTGGCGATGATGCAGTAGCTGAAAACCGTCGCCGCATTACGAATGTGGCCGGTGGTGCCGATTCTTATGATGCAGTAAACGTAGCGCAGTTAAAAGCTGTAAATGATAAGGTTGATGACAACAAGATTAGCTTCTTCAGCGTAAAACCGAGTGGTTCCTTAGTAACCAGCAACGCCGATAATGAGGGTGCTACCGGTATCCATGCCATGGCCATTGGTATAGATGCTTCGGCTAGTGGCACAGAAGGGATTGCTATCGGTAAAGCCGCTGTATCAACTGGGGCTACATCCATTGCTATTGGTAAAAAAAGTAGTGCAGTGGGATCTACGTCGATAGCGATGGGGCATAATGCTTCAACAGCAGGTGCGAATGCCATTTCTATCGGTAATTATACAGAAGGTGCTGGTACTGCTGTTGCCTTAGGGCATTATGCTAAGGCGACTGCATCGCAAGGTGTTGCACTTGGGGCCTCTGCTAAGGCAGAAAAAGACAGTAGTGTCGCTATTGGGTATTTTGCTAAGGCAACGGATGGGGCAACAAATGGCGTCAGCATTGGTAGATCGGCGAGCGTTACCAAGTCTAATGGAGTAGCTTTAGGTTATATCTCTGTGGCAGACAGGGGAGGCAGTATTACCGGCTATAATCCGATGACTCAAACTGCGCCGTCAACGAATAATGCAGCAATTGCTCAAGCATGGGGATTTGCGGATGAATATAATGCTTTGAATACGCAACTCTCCGATACATCTTTGACAACGGAACAGAAGAATGCAATACGTTCACAAATTAATAAACTGATAAGTCCATATAAATCAGGTTATGGTGCTGTATCTGTTGGTACAACAGAATCGACTCGTCAAATTATAAATGTGGCGGCAGGTACTGAAGATAGCGATGCAGTAAACGTTGCTCAATTAAAAGCGTTATCTACTAAAATGGATAATGATAAAATCCAATATTTCTCTGTTAAATCTACGATAACCGGGAACCAAGATAATTCCGGTGCAACGGGTACGGATACAATTGCTATTGGACCGAATGCCAAAGCTCGTTATACTGGTGGAATTGCTATTGGTAAAGATGCTTCAGCGGCGGCAGGATCTATGGCAGCGCTGGCTATTGGCTATGAAACGAGTGCAACCGGTGTAGCCTCTACTGCTTTAGGGGTACGTGCTAAAGCAACCGGCAGTTCTGTCACGGCAGTTGGCTTCGATTCTGTGATTAAAACGGCTTCAAGCGGCTCGGGGCGTACCGGCGATTACTCGGTAGCATTGGGGGTTAGCTCTCTTGTTGATGGTGGTAAGAGTGCTATTGCTATTGGTAACAATGCCTATGCGATTGATACGACACAAGCGACTGTAGTCGGTACGGGAGCTATGGTTTCGGCATTACCGCAAAACTCCGGTGATAAAATTGTCATTACTGACGGTTCCCAAGGAACTAAGACGATTACCAAGGATGATGATGGAGAATATGCCGTGGAATCTACGAAAGATACAGCAGACGCATTAAAATCAAGAAATGGTGAAGCTTACGGTGCAACCGCTCTTGGCAGTCGTGCAACGGCCCATAATCTTGGTGCAGTTGCTGTAGGTTTATATTCAACAGCAATTGGCGATACTTCGGTGGCTATCGGGAATAACTCGATGACACTTAAAGATAGTGCCGTTGCATTAGGCTCCGGAACGATTGCTTCCGCTGAAGATGCGCTTAGCTTAGGCAGCTATGCCAATGCCAGTAAAGATACGGCGGTTGCCTTAGGGGCCTATGCAAAAACTGACCGTGAAGCCGGTGAATTATTCGGTTATGTACCGGGCGTAACCGGTGATGCATTAACGCAGTTCCAGACGGATAATGCTGATTCTGTTACTTGGAATAGCAATCGCGGAGCTGTCAGTGTTGGTGTAAAAGGTAAAGAAACTCGACAGATTACCAACCTTGCTGCCGGTACCGAAGATACTGATGCGGTTAACGTGGCGCAGTTGAAGGCTGTAAATACTAAAGTTGACGCCAATAAGATTAGCTTCTTTAGTGTCAATCCTGAAGGTTTTGTCGTAAACAGCAATGAAGATAATAAAGGTGCAACAGGATCACATGCCATGGCGATTGGCATAGATGCGTCGGCTACCGGGCTTTTTGATACGGCCATTGGTAAAGGTGCTTTAGCAGGTGCCGGCGATGCTATCGCTATCGGTAGTAATAGTAAATCGACGGGAAGTATGGCCACTGCTATAGGTGAACGTTCAGAGGCAACGGCTTCAAGTGCTGTGGCACTCGGTTCGGCGGCTAATGCTCCCAGAATTATGCGATTGCTATCGGTGGAGCTGCAAAAGCAAAAGATTATCAAACTGTTGCAATTGGTGCTTATGCTAACGCCTTGCTGGAGAATAGTATCGCGCTTGGTTATTTGGCAACAGCAGCAGATAACGCTTACGAAGGTGTTGCTATTGGGCGAAGTGCCAATGTTACATTGGCAAACGGAGTCGCTTTAGGTTCATATTCCGTTACGGATCGAGATGGCAATTATCTTGGGTATGATCCGACTGTCGGTGGAGATTTTGTTTTTACATCCGAAATGCAAGCGGCACTAGACGCTGCAAATGCCGCGATTTATGAACGAAATCAAAATCCGACGCCGGAAAATGATCAAAAAGCTTTAGATGCTATGAAACAATATCGTGTGTTGGTGGCACCATGGATATCCGGTACGAGTGCGTTATCTATCGGTAATAATGAAGAAGTCTTACTCGCCAAATTACCAACGTGGCAGCCGGATCTACTGATACAGATGCGGTAAATGTCGCTCAGCTTAAAGCCGCCAAAGTAGAAGTCCTCGCCGGTAAAAATATTAGTAGCATAGATAAAGATACGAGTGAGGGATATACTCGATATACTGTTAATGCGAAGGATACGATAACTGATAGTGCTGCATTAAACGGCGATACAATTACGTTTACACGTAATGACGGTACGACCTATACGGTAAGTGGTATAGCTTCGACGAGTGCTTTGGATACTAATAAAACACGTTACTTCTCGGTAAATTCTACTGAAGCTGCAAACAGAAATAATGATGGGGCCACAGGGGCTGGTGCTTTAGCTGCCGGTGTTAATGCTAAAGCTACTAAGACAGCTGATACAGCTATTGGTAATGGAGCGAGTGCGTCAGGCGGCTGGAGTATTGCCGCTGGGGCTGGAAGTAACGCTTCTGGTACAGTTGCTGTAGCTATGGGATATGGTGCTACAGCAGCTGCCAATCAAGCGGTGGCAATTGGTTATGCTGCAAAAGTAACTAGAAATGATTCTGTAGCTATTGGTCGTGAAACAGAAGCAAATGAAGCAAATACAGTAGCTATTGGTCTTCAAACAAAGGCGAACGGTAATCAGAGTATTGCCTTGGGGTATGGGGCACTTACAGAAAGCACGGCTAACAATGGGGTGGCCATGGGTGTAAATGCTTATATCGGGCCTAAACGGACAACTGATCCTGAACAAGGCGTACCAGGAAACAGCACCTCTATTGTAGATGATGATACGGTGATTGCTCCAGAAAAAGCACAAATGAACTCCGTTGCTATCGGTAATGCAGCTAAAGCCTTTGGTTATCAGAATACAGCTTTGGGTGCCGGTGCTGAAGCGCATGATACCAATAGCTTGGCCGTTGGTATTATGGCCATCGGTAAAGGCAACTATGCAACGGCCCTAGGAAAACAGGCTTATGCCAATGGCAAAGAAGCGACAGCGCTTGGTCACTGGGCTCGAGCATATGGCGATAATGCCATTGCTATTGGTTCCTACGCGATTACCAATACCTTAGATGGTACAGGTACTGTAAGTAACGGTGTTGCTATTGGTCAGAAGGCTCGTGCTGCATCGGATAACTCTGTCGCTTTGGGCCAAAATTCCTTGGCATATATTCCTGATAGCGTAAAAACGGAAGCTTACTTAACCAATGAAGCGTTTACAGCTGCAAATGGTGTTGTTTCCGTAGGGAATACCGAATATACCATTGGTGATGATACAGTAGCGGCTAATCGACGTCGTATTACGAACGTAGCTGGTGGCGCTGATGATTACGATGCCGTCAACGTGGCTCAGCTTAAGGCCTTGTCAACGAAGTTGACTCAAGACGCTACGGACAGTAAACTGTCTTCCGGTAAGAATATTACGATTAATACGACGACCGATGACAATGGTGTAAAGACCAATACCATCGATCTGAATGATACGATTACTTTGAATAGCACAGATGCTCCTGGTCAGCAGGTAACGGTTGACGGCAAAACCTCTTCGATTACGGCAGGAACCGGAGACAATCAGGTCATTGTCAACGGCGGCAACGCTACGATTACGGCTGGTACTGAGGAGAATCAAGTAACTGTTGATGGCTCTAAAGGCCAGGTTGTCGTCGGTGGAAGCAATGGCATTGTCGTTGGTAAACAAGCTGATACAGCTACCGATAAAGACGGCAATGTAATTAATCCGGATAAGACTGGCAATTATATTACCGGTCTCGAAAATACGACATGGAATCCGGCAGAAAATGGTATCGTTGAAAACCGTGCTGCTACCGAAGGTCAACTGCGTGATGCGGTGAATAGTATCAGCACTGAAATCGGCGACATCAATACTGATATCGAAGCTATTCAAAATGCTAAACGTGATTTTATTAGCGACACCGGAACTAAAATCGAAGTTGGCAATGCTGAAACTTTAAGCATCAAAGGCGGTGCCGATGCAGATTCCTTAACTGGAAATAATATCGGTGTTGTAAACGATGGCACTAAAGGTTTTAGAGTGAAGTTATCGTCTAAACTTTCCAATCTTGACAGTGTATCCACGAAGACCTTAACAGCTAGCGACAGCATTACTGTTGGTTCCGGCGACACGACGACGGTCATCAGCGGTGATACGGTTACGACTGGTTCAGTGACGACGGGCAATACGACCATGAACAATGATGGTCTTACGATTAAGGATGGTCCGTCTATCACGGCAGATGGCATTGATGCGGGCGGTAAAACTATTTCCAATGTTGGAGAGGCTAAGAATCCGACGGATGCCATTAATAAGAGTACCTTTGATAACACGGTTGCCAACATCGGTTCCGGCATGAATCAACTCGGCAATCAGATCAACAAGCTCGATAACCGCGTCGACCGCGTCGGTGCCGGTGCGGCAGCTTTGGCAGCTCTTCATCCTTTGGAATACGATCCTAATACCGTTGGGAAGTTTCGGCCGGTATCGGCAACTACCGCGGTGCGAATGCCGTAGCTGTCGGCGCCTTCTATCGTCCGAACTACGACACGATGATCAGCATCGGCTCGTCTTACGGCGGCGGTGAAAACATGGTCAATGCCGGCGTGACCTGGCGAATTGGTGAAGGTACGACGAAGGCTTACCCGTCGAAAGATGCTATGGCCCAGGAAATCGACAGCTTGAGATCCGTTGTGGATGACCAGAATAACAAACTGGCCGCACAAAACTCCGAGTTGGCAGCGCAGAATACCAAGATTGAATCTCAGAGCGAACAACTGGCCGCTCAGACCGATGAACTCAAAGCTCAGCGTCAGCAATTGGATGAACAGAGCAAGCAGATTGAACAACTGATGCAGGCCATTGCGGAATTGAAAAAATAGAATAACCCGAGTATCGTGTAAACGCGATATCGCAGCAGAAGGGCCCTCTTTTCAGAGGTCTTTTTTGTGGCAATTTTCAAGTTTTCAAAGAGACATTTGTAAAGAAAAATTAAAATATGATAATTTTGAAATAGGCAATATCGATTTGTAATGGAAACTTAGTATTTATTTTATTGACAAAATTTAGAACAATATATTAGAATTACACCATAAAAGTACACATTAATGACTACCTGTTTTAAAGTTGGAGTATATAGGTCAAATTAAAACGATACCAACGTAAAAGGCAGTATATGGAGGGGATAGCTGAGAAGGGGCTATGTAAAAAAATAGTATATGTCTGAAGTAAAGATGTATAGGTGAAGACCGGAAAGGCTGGTCTGCCAATTTTTAAACCGTAACATTATGACTGTTTTTTGTCGTTCGTGTATTTTAATTATCCGCGCTATTGGGGGAAATGAATATGAACAAAATTTACAAAGTTGTTTGGAGTAAAGTAAAGAACTGCTACGTTGTAGTTTCTGAAATCGCAAAGAGTCACAGCAAGCCTGTGTCGAGCGGCTCGCGTCAGTACGTTTCGGCAGCGGCCGTATTAGCTGCTTTTGCCATCTTCTCTGTTTCGAACGTTGCTACCGTTCAAGCTGCCGATATTATACAAGGCGATGGGGCGAAAACCAGCAATTATGTTAATCAGGTAGGTAGTATTGCTATCGGCAATAATGCCTATGTAGAAAATATGTATGGAACACAGGAAAAGACCTTTACCTTTGGTCAGACTGATTTAACGCAGTTGGCCGCCGGCATTGCCATCGGTCAGAATACCTATGCCCGTTCCGGCAGCGTCATGATTGGCGACCATAAATATGTGGGAGCACTTGGTGATGTAACTGTTGACGGTTCTTCTAATACCGGTGTAAGAGCGAAGTCTTTGTATATTAACTCTACAACCCTGGGTGCTAATGCTTACAACTCCGGATCTTTCTCCACTGTAAATGGCGCTTACTCTATTGCGAGTTCAGACTACCAAGGTTGGGAGGCTTTGCCGGTATTTTTGATGCATTAAAAGCTACGAAAAACTTCGGTGCTAACATTTACGGCTCTTTGAACAGCATTGAATCGGCTACATCCTCCTCTAATTATTCCGGTATTGCCAGCAGCGTCATCGGTACGGCCAATAGAACGGCCAACTCCAATGGTGCGTTAATCTTTGGTGCCGGCAATGAAATTACCAACTCGATCACTTCTATTTCCGCGCCTTCCAGCGGTGGTGCGTCTGCCCAAGAATTGCAACAAACTTTGATGACTAGCATTAAAAATTCTCAGAGTGGTGGTGCTACGCTTGCTATCGGTGGCGGCAATAAGGCTGACTATACTCAGAAAACTTCTATTATCGGTGTCAACAACACTGTTACCGGTACCAGCAGCAACATTAGCCAGTACAACTCCGTAACCGGCTTTAACAATACGGCGACGAATGTAGATAACACTATTGTATTGGGTACGAACAGAACCTTATCTGAGTTGTCTGATACAGTTGTAATCGGTTCTGCAAAAGCCGCGACAGAAACGACAGCTAGTAATGCTGTTGCTATCGGCAGCAATGCCAACGCAACCGTTGACGGCGGCGTCGCCTTAGGCTCCGATTCTGTAGCCAGTGTTGCTTCCGGTGTGGCCGGCTATGACCCCAATACGAAAGTCGCCTCCACGACTGACTCCGCAACCTGGAAATCGACCTTAGCTGCTGTTTCTGTCGGCGTTCCGACTGACGGCGGCGCTGCTACGGCAACTCGTCAGATTACCGGTGTTGCAGCCGGTATGCAGGATACGGATGCGGTCAACGTCGCCCAGCTCAAGGCCTCCAAAGTCACTTTGGAACAAGGCGAAAACGTAACCATTACTTCTGCTACGGAAACAGATGGCTCCACGACCTATACCATTAAAGCGACCGATACCAACACGACCTTGGCCAGCGGTACCGTTTCTTATACCGACGGTGACGGAACCTTGGTTTTGACCGACTCGGCAGGCAATAACGTTACCGTAAGCGGTCTTAAAAACACCTACGTAACCAGCGCAGCCTTGAGCGGCAATACCTTGACCCTTACCCGTAATGACGGTGGCACGGTTACCGTTGATGGTATCGCATCCAGCACAGATATTACCAACCTTACCAATACGGTAAATGCTAATAAAACACATTTCTACAGTGTAAATTCTACCTCTACTACAGCAGGTAACTATAATAATGATGGTGCTAAAGGTGCAAATGCCTTGGCAGCCGGTGTAGGCGCTGTAGCTAATACACAAAACTCTATTGCTATCGGGAATAGTGCTCAGATCTTAGGTAATGGCGGCAATTCTACCGGTACAAGCAGTATTGCTATTGGCGATAAAGCAGTCGTTACTACCAATGGTCTTGATTTGACAAGTATTGCTATCGGTAAAAATGCAGTTGTATTGAACGGTAGTGGGAAACAGGATAAAGCCTTGAGCTTCACCCCGGACAACTATGCTTCCGGTAGTGATCTTCCGATTAATGCCGATGTATCTCCGGGCGGTATTGCCATCGGGACCAACGCCTATGCTCGTACGGCAAGCGTTCAGATTGGTAACCATACGATGAAAGGCTACACCATGGGCGGTTCTGAAATTACCGATCAGTCCCAGGCAAACCTCGTAGGCATGACGACTATCGGCTCCAACTCCTACAATAAAGGCGCTATGGGCAGCATGTTAGGGGCTTACTCCGTTATGACCGGTGACTTTACCGGTGCCGGCGGTTTCAACAGCTTGCTCTATGGTTCTCAAAACTTCGGTGCCAATGTAGTCGGTTCTTTGAACAGCATTCGTTCTGCCGGTTATAGTGGCAATAGTGGTATTGCAAACAGCATTGTAGGTATTGCTAATATTACTGAAAATGCTAACGGTGCCTTGATTTACGGTGCAGGCAATAAGATTACTAACTCGGTTCAATCCATCAGCGGCGTTGATACATTGACCAGCAACTTAACCGTTGATGACATGGTTGATACATTGCGTACCGGTATTCAAAGCTCTAATGGTGGTGGTTCCACTATGGCTATCGGTGGCGGTAACACGGCTGACTACACACAGAATACGGCTATTATCGGTGTAAACAACACGGTTAGCGGCGTAAGAGGAAATACGGCTCGGTACAACTCTGTTACCGGCTATGGCAACACGGCAACCAACGTAGATAATGTAACGGTAACCGGTATCAATAATACCGTAGCTGATACGACAACCGCTGTTGTAATTGGTGATAGACGCTCCTTGACCGGCGCTAATAAGACGGTTGTTTTAGGTTCTGCTGATGCAACGATGGCGACAACCGCTAAAAATGCAGTTATTTTAGGTAACAATGCTAACGCAACTGTAGATGATGGCGTAGCCTTGGGCTCCGGCTCCGAAGCCAGCGTAGCAGCAGGCGTTGCCGGCTATGATGTAGTAAACAAAGCTGCATCGACAGATACTTCCGCTACTTGGACATCCACTTTAGCAGCTGTGTCGGTCGGTGTTCCGACGGACGGCGGCGCTGCAACGGCAACTCGCCAGATTACCGGTGTTGCTGCCGGTATGCAGGATACGGACGCCGTCAACGTAGCTCAGCTCAAACAGGTTGCGGCAGCTGCTGAAGATGCAGGCAACACCACCCTGAACTTCACTGGTGATGACGCCACCGCTACGATTGCTCGCGGCAATGGTCAGACCTTGAACATTACTGGTGGGGCTACTGAATTTACAACGGCAGACAACATCGGCGTCGTCAAAGACGGCGACAATGCCTTGAAAGTCAAGTTGGCCAAGGACCTCACCATGCTGATGGCAGCATCGCCTTCGATAACGACGTTAAATTGTCCAGCGCAGGCCTGAGCAACGGCGGTCAGAAGATTACCAATGTTGCAGCCGGCGAAGCGGACACCGATGCCGTCAACGTATCACAGCTCAAGGGCAGCACTATTAAATCCGGCACGCAACCTATGCTGATAACGGCACCGGCTCCATGACCTTAACCATGGAAAATGGTGATACCGTCACAGTCAGTGGCTTGCAGGATAAATACATCAACGGCGCATCCCTGGCTAATAATACCTTGACCATTACCCGTAATGACGGCACAAACTTCACGGTTGATAACATTGCCACTATGGACGATATTTCCGGTCAAGTAGGCAATGTAGCCTTGAACTTTGCCGGTGACGACTCTACGGCTAAGGTTACGACGAAAAATAACGGCACCCTCAACATTACTGGTGGGGCTGCCAGCGACAACCTGTCCGATAACAACATCGGCGTTGTAAAATCTGGCGACGATACCTTACAGGTTAAGTTGTCGAAAGACTTGAACGGTCTGAACAGTGTCCGCGTCGGTGGTTCTGCAGCCGGTGAAGGAATTTACATTGCCAACCAGACGGTAGCCAACACCAATGGCGGCTCTGAAACGGGCAACTACATCACCGGGTTAAGCAACATCACTTGGAATCCGGAAACCAACGGTTATGTCAGCGGCCGTGCAGCTACGGAAGATCAGTTGAAATCCGTTTACGACACGATTAACTCAAATGTCGCTGCCAACAAAGTAGTAGCCGGTAAAAATATCACCGTCACTGAACTCGCTAACGGCGCCGGTACTCAGGTTGCCTTGGCTGATGACGTTACCCTTGGTGATGCAGCCGGCAACAATGTCGCTATGAGCGGCACCAACGGTACCATCACTGCCGGCGATGGCGGCTCCAATAAAGTGGCTATTGATGGCACTAACTCCACGATCACAGCCGGTACCGGCGACGGTAAAGTCACGGTGGACGGCAACAACGGTCTGGTCACCGTCGGTGATGCCACTAAGGGCGCTGTTTCCATCGGAAACCAAACCGTAGAAGGTACTAAAACGGACGGCACGACGGATTCCCAGAGCGGTAAATACGTTACCGGTCTCGACAACACGAAATGGGATCCTGCTAACACCGGTATCGTTGAAGACCGGGCTGCTACGGAAGGTCAGCTGAAAGACGTCGCCGACAGCATCTCCAAACAGATCAGCGACATCGACACAGCCGTTAAATCTTCCAGCCGCGTATTCGAAAGTGACAGCGGTGCCGATAATCAGGTAACCCGGAAGAACACCGATCCGATGAAGCTCAAAGGCGGCGCTGATGCCAACAACCTCTCTGACAACAACATCGGCGTCGTCAACAACAGCGACGGTACAGGCTTCGACATCAAGTTGTCTAAAGATCTCAAAGATCTGAACAGCATCGAAGTAAACAACAAGATTACCGTTGGTACCGGTGACAACCAGACGACCATCGAAGGCAATACGGTAAACACCGGTTCCGTAACGACGGGCAACACGACTATCAACAACGATGGCCTGAAGATTGTAAACGAAGATTCGTCGAAGAACATCACCATCCAGAACAACAATGTAAACATGGGTGGCAACAAGGTTCAAAACGTCGGCGATGCTACGGAAGCAACGGATGCGATAAACAAAGGCCAGTTCGACCGCGCCATCAATAACATCGGCACGGGTATGAATGAAATGAACAACCGTATCGGCAACCTCGATCGTCGCGTCGATCGCGTCGGTGCCGGTGCCGCTGCCCTGGCAGCTCTCCATCCGCTGGAATTCAGCCCGGAAGCTAAATGGGACATCTCGGCCGGTATCGGTAACTACCGCGGCGCCAGCGCCGTTGCCATCGGTGCCTTCTATCGCCCGAACGTCAACACCTTGGTCAGCATCGGCTCCTCCTATGGCGGTGGTGAAAACATGATCAACGCTGGCGTAACCTTCCGAATCGGCGATGGCGAAACGATCAACTACCCGTCCAAGAAAGTTATGGCACAAAAGATTACGGATTTAGAATCGGTTGTATCTCAGCAGAACGATAAAATTGAAGCACAAAGTGAACAACTTAATGAGCAGAATAAAAAGATTGAAGAATTAATGGCGGCTGTAGCAGCCTTAACGAAATAAGTCGTCGGAAAATCTTCAACGGCATAAACAAGCCGAGCGAGCTCCTCTCTTGCGGGGAGCCTCGTTTTTTATTTGTTAAAGAAATAAAACCTAATGGACTAAATCCCCGAGTTATAACTGTGATGCAATGTACAATTCGTTTTGGATATGAATTCTCCAAAATGCATTATTGACAAATTCTGTCGACTTAGTGTAAAATCAAGAAAACTAAGAAATACAAGTTCTTAACTATTTAGAAAACTCGATTAGATAACAAATTAGGAAAATATGGGATTTATGTTCTTTTTATAAAGGAGATTTGGATATGAACAAACAATATAAGGTCATCTGGAGCAAGGTAAAAAAACAGCTATGTCGTCGTATCGGAATTAGCGAAGAGAAGCGGTAAGGCTGTATCGATTAAATCGCAGCCCGCTCAGACGTTAGCGGCTGTTCTTACAGTCCTGGCCCTTTCCATGGGTGTGACCGGTCTTGCTGGTGCGGCTGATACCGCAACGGGTACCGGCAATGGTGTAGCTTACGGTACTTCTTCCGAAGCAACCGCTGCAGCTAATACCGCAGTAGGAAATACGGCCAAAGCGACCGGCTCTAATGCTACGGCTATTGGTAATACGGCAACAGCTTCCGGTTCCAGCAGTGAAGCTATTGGTAATGGTGCTACCGCGTCCGGGCCTTCCGCTATCGCTCTCGGTAACGGTGCTACTGCTTCTTCATCTAACAGTGCTGCTATTGGTAATGGCGCTCAGGCAACGGCTAATTATGCCTATGCGTTAGGTAGCAGTGCGACTGCGTCCGGCAGATATTCCACTGCCATCGGTAATACTGCACAAGCAACAGGCCACTATTCTATTGCTAATGGTTATGGATCCCAAGCTACCGCCTATTATGCAGTCGCTACCGGTTTTCAGGCTAAAGCAACGTCCTCCAATGCAGCTGCTTATGGTAACGCTGCTACAGCCTCGGCGGCTAACTCTTTGGCATTAGGGAATAGTGCGACTGCTAAATCCAGTAATTCCGTTGCCTTAGGTTCGAACTCCTTAGCCGATACTACCGGTGTAGCGACTACCGGTTATTTGACAAACGAAGCGTTCAAGGCAAGCAATGGTGTCGTATCCGTAGGTAATGCTTCTTATACCGATGCAAGTGGCAATACGGTAGCTGAAAACCGTCGTCGTATCACCAACCTTGCAGCCGGTGCTGACGATTATGATGCTGTAAATGTGGCTCAGCTCAAAGCTTTGGAAAGCAATGTAAACTCCGATATTAGCGATGTAAACACTAATATTAGTACTATAAACTCTAATATTAGCACTTTGAACACCAGCCTTAACACCTTGAGTGCTACTGTTGATGCTAATAAAATCTCCTATGTTTCCGTAAATTCTACATTAACCGGCAACAAAAATAATGACGGTGCTACGGGAACTAATTCTGTCGCGATTGGTGGGGCTTCTAAAGCCGCCGGTAATTTAGCTACCGCTTTGGGTGCTTACACCACCGCCAGTGCTGAACGTGCTGTAGCTCTTGGTAACCAAGCATCTGCTACGGGGACGAGTGCCATCTCTATCGGTAACCGTTCCAGTGCAACCGATGCAGGCTCTGTTGCCATCGGTTCTACTTCTCAGGCAGCTAAAGGCGGCGTAGCCCTCGGTATTGAGTCTAAAGCAACGGCTTCTTCGTCCATGGCTTTGGGTCAAAACTCTTCGGCCACTGAGTATCTTTCTATGGCCCTTGGTAATTTCTCTTCTGCATCTGCCAATAATGCTATGGCTATGGGGTATTTGGCGAAAGCTAAAAGTGGCAGCTCTACGGCTATCGGTAGCCGTGCCGAAACAAATGGTCTTTACTCCCTTGCTATCGGTGACCGTGCTTATGTAGGTGGCGTAAACTCCGGTGACGGTTCCAGCGCTGACGTTTCTGTTCCAAACGAACGTAAAAACACTGTTAGTGAAGAACGGATGACCAATCCTCTTGAAAGTGATCAATACGCTTTCGCTATGGCTATGGGTACCGACGCAAGGCTTACGGCTACCAGACGACGGCGATTGGCGGCGGCGCTGAAGCGTACGACACCAATACCTTGGCAGTCGGCTTCACAGCGCGTGCCAAAGGTCATTTCTCCAGCGCTATCGGCAGCCAGGCTTCCACTAGCGGCAAATATGCAACAGCCTTAGGCTTCTTGTCCAACGCATCGGCTGAATCGGCCAGCGCTTTGGGCGATCAGACGACGGCTAATATTGCCGGCGGTGTAGCCCTTGGCAGCAAATCCAAAACTAACATTGGCTCCGGTGTGATCGGCTACGATCCGAGCGGTACGATTACCTCTCAGGCCGATATCCTGGGCAGCAACCAGTCTACGTACACCCAGCTTCAGTCCGATATCGCTACGGCACAAGCTAATGTAGAGTCCTTGTCCAGCGAAGTCGTTGCCTTACAGACGGCAAAGAACACGGCTACCGGCGCTGACTTGACGTCTATTAATTCGCAGATTACTGCCAAAGAAGCAGAACTCGCTACGGCTCGTACTACCTTAGCCAGCCTTCAGGCTCAATCCAACGCCCTTGTTTCCACTTGGCAGTCTACGGCAGCTGCTGTATCCGTCGGTAACAGCGAAACGGGTCTCACCCGTCAGATTACCAACGTAGCAGCCGGTACGTTAGATACCGATGCTGTAAACGTAGCTCAGCTTAAAGCCTTGTCGACGAAATTGAGTGATGATGTAACGGCCATTACCTTGACGTCCGGTAAAAATATTACCGTAGCTGACGACAATACGATTAATTTGAACGACACCTTTACGGTAAATAGTGCTACTGATACAACCCAGCAGGTAACCGTTGACGGCACGACCTCGACTATTACGGCAGGTACCGATGCCAACCAGGTCACGGTAAACGGCGGCAATGCCACCATTACGGCCGGCACTGGCTCCAACCAGGTAACGGTCGACGGCTCCAACGGCCAGGTCGTCATCGGCGACGCAGCTAACGGCGGTATCGTTATGGGCAACCAGGACGTTACGACCACCAACGGTTCGACTGAAAGCGGTCAGTATATTACCGGTCTCGACAATACGACTTGGGATCCGAACAACTACGTAGCCGATCGTGCAGCCACGGAAGGCCAGTTGGCTCAGCTTGCAGGCAACATCAGCGATATCAACACCAGCATCGGTGAAATCAACAATTCTAAACGCAGCTTCGTCAGTGATTCTGGTGAAAAAATTGAACTCGGTAAAGACGACACCTTGAACCTCAAAGGCGGCGCTGATACCTCCAGCTTGACGGAAGGCAACATCGGTGTTGTAAACAACGAAGCCGGCAACGGTTTTGACATTAAGTTGTCCTCGAAACTCTCCGGTCTTGATAGTGTAGACACCAAGACCCTGACGGCCAGCGACAGCATTACCGTAGGCTCCGGCAATACCACAACGTCCATTACCGGTGACACGGTCACGACGACGACAGTCAAAACCGGCAACACGACGGTCAATAACAGCGGTGTAACCATTGCTGCAACCGATTCGTCCAAATCGGATATCAAACTTACCAACGATACGATCAGCATGGGCGGCAACCAGGTACATAACGTAGCTGCCGGTACAGCTGATACGGATGCTGTAAACGTCAGCCAGTTGAACAACGTCGTTACCAATATCGGCAATGGCATGGGCGAAATGAATAACCGCATCAACCGCCTCGACGATCGCGTCGATCGCGTCGGTGCCGGTGCAGCCGCCTTGGCAGCCTCCATCCCTTGGACTTCGATCCCGATTCCCGTTGGGAAGTTGCAGCCGGTGTCGGTAACTACCGCGGTGCCAGCGCTGTCGCAGTCGGTGCCTTCTATCGCCCGAATAACGATACCATGTTCAGCATCGGTTCGTCCTACGGCGGCGGTGAAAATATGGTCAATGCCGGCGTAACCTGGAGAATCGGCCAGGGCGAAACGAAGACCTACTCGTCCAAGAAAGCCATGGCACAAGAAATTGACAGCTTGAAATCTGTCGTATCTCAGCAGAACAGCAAACTCGAAGCACAGGACCAGAAGATTGAAGAATTGATGGCCGCTGTTGCAGAATTAACCAAAAATAAATAAGTGTTCATGTCCATCTAAAGATGGCCTCCGGAACACCGGAATCCCTTAGAATATAGGGGTTCCGGTGTTTTTTTTGTTGTGTTGTGAAATTTAATTATTTTATTCGAAATATAAAATTTTCGGTGAACGAAATGAGTATATATATCGGAAACCACAATAACCGGGTCAATTGTATCGATGAACCCCCAATTTATTTTATCGTCTAATTAAAATGATCTAATGAAAAAAACGGATCCATTAAAGTCTATTATAGCTCAATGTAGTGGCGATTTTGCGTCATAAAATATAAAAAATAATCACTCTCGTGAAATGAATTTTCTTTAATGGGATACAAAGTCTTGTGTGAACTGAAATACGAAAATTAGGTGCTAAAACATCTTATAATATAGTAATTTACTGGATTTTATCCCTTAATTTACGTAAAGTGTTTATTTGAAATTTATGTTTATTTGAGAATAAATATGAGATTCAAATATGATGAGTGTCAAATATAAAACGTCTAGTTGACAATTTTAAACCATATATATAGAATTAAAACTAGAGAAATCATGTCTTAACAATCCGTTTTAAATGGCGAATATTTATTACTTTGTTGAGGACGTAAAAGGGGCGGTTAAAAATGAATAAAATGTACAAGGTTATTTGGAATAAAGCAAGGCACTGCTATGTCGTTGTATCAGAATTTGCCAAACGGAATAGTAAATCCGTGACGACGAAATCCTGTCCGAGTCAAAGCCTCGTTGCGGCTTTGACGGTCATTGCACTATGTGCCGGTATGACCGGCGTTGTAAATGCTGCTGAGAATAATACGGACGGTACGGGGCTGGGTGTTGCTTTTGGCAGTAATTCTAACGCGAATAGCCGTGATTCTGTAGCTGTTGGGCAAGATACAAAGAGTGGTGGCGCTTCGGTTGCGATTGGGGGCGGAGCTCAGGCTGCGGATGGTAACTCAGTTGCCATTGGACCATCCACAGTAGCTGAAGGTCATGGTTCCATCGCTATCGGGAATACAGCGAAAGCAGAGTTTGGGACTGCTATTGCTATTGGCAGTCTGTCTAATGCAACCATGAATGGTATGGCGCTCGGGGTCAGCGCTAATGCTGCCAGTAACTCGGTTGCTTTGGGGCTTGAGTCAAACGCCGCAGGTGTAGGGGCTGTAGCTTTGGGCTATCAAGCTGTGGGGCAAGGTATATTTTCAAACGCGATTGGTGTTATGTCAAATGCTACGGGAAAGAATTCGACAGCTATTGGCTACAGCGCAAAAGCTACGGCTGAAGGTGCCATGCCTTTGGCCATTCCGCTCAAGGTACGGGTACATACTCAACGGCTATTGGTGAGACGGCAACTGCCAGTGCTGAGAATGCTGTAGCTTTGGGGTATTCCGCTCGAGGGACAGGAAAATCTTCAACGGCTATTGGTGAAGCGGCTGTAGCTACTCGGGAAGGCGCGATGGCTTTTGGTCATTCTTCCGAGGAACGGGAACGTATTCAACGGCTATCGGCGAAGAGGCCGCAGCCACCTCTACCGGAGCAATTGCATTTGGTATTTTATCAAATGGTAGTGGGGAATACTCGACGGCTATTGGGGCTGGTGCTCAATCTACGTCTACAAAGTCGGTGGCACTGGGCTATTTAGCCAAAGGTACAGGTGAAGATTCGATCGCTATTGGTGATAAAGCCGAAGCTACGAAGAACGGTGCTCTGGCTTTTGGACATACCGCTAAAGGCACAGGAACTTATTCAACAGCTATCGGTGAACAGGCTGTATCTTCATCTACGGGTGCCGTTGCTTTGGGCTTTTTGTCAAAGGGAATCGGTGAATATGCGACAGCTGTCGGTGCAGGTGCCAATACTAATGGAAAGAATTCTCTTGCAATAGGGTTTTACTCATCATCTCTTGCTGATTCTGCCGTTGCTTTGGGCGATTCGGCTATTGCTAGAGGTGCTTCATCACTGGCGTTGGGGAATAACGCATACACAAACGGTCAGTATGCGACGGCGATAGGGTGGAGCTCAAAAGCTTCTGCTAAATCGGCTTTTGCTATCGGTTATAAAGCTGAAGCCAGAAGCACTGATACATTGGCTATCGGTACTGAGGCACTTGTTGAAGGTGATGGTGCTATGGCTATTGGTGCATCAACCAGAGCTAGTCAGGCTAATGCATTAGCCATAGGCTCTGCTTCTTCGGCCTACGGTATAAATGCGGTGGCCCTTGGACCCTTGTCCGATGCGGAGGCCTTGAATTCAATCGCGATTGGATATCTAGCCATGAGCTCGATGAATCAGCGATATCATTGGGGGATAGTGCTTCAGGTGCAAATCCGTATACGATAGCGATAGGACGGAACAGCTTTGCAAACGCTGATTTTGCCGTAGCATTAGGTGATAATACATGGGCCAATATTGAAGGCAGCGTAGCGCTTGGTAAGTCTTCTAGAACTAATGTTAAAGCCGGTGTATTAGGATACATTCCGAGCGGTAAAGAATTAACTCGGGATGAAAAGGATAGCCCAACTTGGACATCGAATTTGGCGGCTGTTTCCATCGGCAATAGTGAAAAAGGTTATACTCGTCAGATTACCAACGTGGCAGCCGGGACCTTGGATACGGATGCCGTTAACGTCGCTCAGCTTAAAGCTTTGAACGATAAAGTAACTGACGGGACGCTGTCTTCCGGTAAAAATATTACGATTCATACGACGACCGATGCTAATGGCGTTAAGAAAAATACCATTGACTTAAATGATAACATTACCTTTGGCAGTGATACCGACGTAGCGAATGAGGTAAAAGTAGATGGTACGAAGGGCCAGGTCGTTATCGGTGATGCCAAGAATGGCGGCATCGTTATCGGGAATCAGGACAATGGCCAAGGTACAACCGGCCACTATGTCACAGGACTCGATAATACTAAATGGGATAAGGACAATATCGTCGAAGACGCGCAGCTACTGAAGGTCAGCTGAAAGATATATCTGAATCCATTAATAACATCAGCAATACTGTTGGCTCAGGTACTCGTGAATTTGTGGGTGATAGCGGTAGTAAAGTCAGCGTCAAACTTGGTGAATCGATGAACCTTAAAGGCGGCGCTGCAGGCGAATTATCTGACGGTAATATCGGTGTCGTAACCAATTCCAATAAGGACGGTTTCGATATCAAGTTGGCAAAAGACCTTAAAGACCTCAACTCGGTGACATCGAATACGGTGACAACAAAAGAACTGACGGTTTCGGAAAAAGCCAACATTGGCAACGTTTCCATCAGTAAAGACAACGTTACCATCGGGACCGGTGACAGCAAGACCGTCATCACTAATGAATCCCTCACGACGGGCTCAGTCACGACGGGAAACACGACGATTAACAATGGCGGATTGACGATTAAGAATGAAGATTCGTCTAAGAACATTACCGTCGAAAACAACAATGTCAGCATGGGCGGCAATAGAATTCAAAATGTCGGTGATGCACAAGCGTCAACGGATGCTATCAACAAAGGGCAGTTTGACAGTACCATCAGCAATATCAATTCTGGGATGACTGAAATGAATGGCCGCATTGGTAGTCTTGATCGCCGGGTCGATCGAGTTGGTGCCGGCGCTGCTGCCTTGGCAGCCCTCCATCCGTTAGACTATGATCCGACTTCCCGCTGGGAAATTTCAGCCGGCGTCGGTAATTACAAAGGAGCCAATGCCGTTGCTCTCGGCGCGTTCTATCGGCTCAACTACGATACCATGGTCAGCATCGGTTCGTCCTATGGCGGCGGTGAAAATATGGTCAACGCCGGCGTAACCTTGCGTATTGGCCAGGGAGAAACGAGAACGTATTCGTCGCAGGATGCGGTGTCACAGGAACTCAATAACTTGAAATCCGTCGTAGAACAACAGAACCGTAAATTGGAAGATCAGAGCAACCAGATTGCCGCTCAGAATAATAAGATTGAATCGCAGAGCGAACAACTGACTGCACAGAATAATAAGATTGCAGCACAAGATCGCAAGATCGAAGCACAGAGTCAGCAGTTAGAAACACAGAACCAGAAGATTGAAAATTTGACGGCAGCTGTTGAAGCCTTAAGTAAAACTAAATAATGATTTGCAGCCATCGAAAGATGGTCTTCGGAGTACCGATATTCCTGTATTATAGGGCGTTTCGGTACTCTTTTTATTTTGCCTTAAACTTAGCTTGATGATGAAACCCATTGAAGTATAAAAATAACATCGCCGATTGTAGCGATGCATGAGGACAGAAACGACGGAGCTCGCTTGAAATAATGATTTTTGACGTAGGGTACTTAAACGGACTTGTCTGAAAATTATTCAATTGAATAAATTTACATAAAAAATTAATAAAATAAAAAATCGAATTTTGAATTTTTTAATTATTAACATCAATAATTAAACTTTAGTACTTTTAATTTTGGACAAAAATTTTGAATTAAAG